>VFQQ010000165.1_pt1 | contig 168816 bp, 127 predicted proteins | sample 3512341 | NCBI WGS metagenome assembly VFQQ01 (sample SAMN10412373, study PRJNA504923) | tailings metagenome | isolation source: Relicate 2 Philex TSF1 revegetated site | place: Philippines: Tuba, Benguet | collected 2017-08-29 | reverse complement strand
ATGTCCCATGAAATGTCCCATGAAATGTCCCATGAAATGTCCCATGAAATGTCCCATGAAATGTCCCGCGAAGCGTCCCGTGCAACGTCCCATGCAATGTCCCATGCAATGTCCCATGCAATGTCCCGCGAAGCGTCCCGTGCAACGTCCCATGAAATGTCCCGTGCAACGTCCCATGCAATGTCCCATGAAATGTCCCGCGAAGCGTCCCATGCAACGTCCCATGAAATGTCCCGTGCAACGTCCCATGAAATGTCCCATGCAACGTCCCATGCAATGTCCCGTGCAACGCACCATGAAATGCATATAAAAAAACAACCCGAGCGGTTGGCTCGGGTTGGGAGGGGGGATAGACAAATGATGTGCACCTTGCGTTAGGTGCAAGAACTACGGAGTGACGTCGGTTATCTTAAGCGATGAGCCAGCGAATAGGGTAATCGTCGAGCCACCACCATTTCTATTAAATTGAAAGGTCAAGTTACCAGCTGTAGCTGACGTCGTCAATACTCCAGTTACGAAAACCAACCCTCTATGATTGTCTGTAATAATGTTAAGCGAATGAGGAGTATCGATAGTAGCTACATAGCCTGCAATACTGCCGTTATTGGCTGCCGTAATGTCACTCAATGTGGCTGAAAAACCATGTGTCATAGTCGCTCCTGTAGGACCAACGAACTTGAATCGTGGATCCGCTGCTGCCCCAGTCGTCGACATCGTAAAAGTTGCCTCCACAAGATAGGTACGATTCGCAGCAACAGCGACGGACATTCCTGTAACAAATACACCAGAGGCAGACGTAACATCTGCTCCAGTAACGACATATGTTACCGCTCCCCCGCCCCCACCACTCGGTGCAACCCACTCTAGCGTGGCGGCTGACGTGGATGGTGCCGGTGCTGCTGCTGCTGCCAGCACGTGTCCGGCAACGGCAGGGTTGGCTGCAGGCAACGTATAGGTTGCAGATGTAGTAATTGCCGATGGCGCAACAAACGCTACGTAGTCGGATCCGCCAGACTCAACAAAGCGAAGGTTGGTTTGGTTTGGTGCTGTAACAGTAGCGGCAGAACCTGAAAGTACCAGACGTGGTACGTTGTTCGATATCAACTGCACGTCTACAGCGTCGCTCGTGCCGAGTTGATTCGACGAGCTTGAAGGTCCGACCAAGGAATTGCCTCCTAGTGCCCAACCGGTAAAATTTGTCAGAATTGGAGCTGAAACATCGGCTGTTAGCGAAGGTGACGTAAGTGTGACACGATTGGCACCGTTGGGCAGTGTTAAAGACTGTACGACCATGTTCTGGCCGAAAAGTGTAGTGGCGGCAAGTATACTTCCCACCACCACGGTTACAATTGTTTTCATGACAGTTGTCCGGGATTGTACGTGAGAAAGTATATTACGGTGTTACGTCGGTTACCTTAAGACTAGCACCAGCAATAAGCGTCACCGTGCCAGCACCTGCATTACGATTAAACTGAATTCTGAACGCCCCACCTGTTGCCGATGTAACAAGTGTACCCGTGATAACAAATGTCGGGCGATCTGCCAATGCAGTGATGTCAACAATCGTAGGCGCAGCTATTGTTGCAACAGCACCAGCAGAAGTTGCCCCAGTTTCTGCTGCGGCTACGCTATAGCCACCGGTATAGGTAGCACCGACAGGACCGTCGAACCGGAAAGATGGGTCACCCGCAGGGTCGCTTGTCGAGAACGTTCCACGAGCCTCTACTAAGTAGGTCTTATTCGGCTGTACGGTTACCGAAGGGCCGTTTTGGAATGTCGCGTCTCCTGCCGTTAGATTGCCTGTTGTAATATTATACAACACCTGGCCGCCACCACCACCACCGCCAGACTGGGCAGCCCATTCAAGCGTTACTTCTGTAGCAGTTGGCGCAGGCGATGAAGCCACACGCATAACCTGTCCAGCAGCCGTTGGAGCAGCTGCCGGTAGTGTTACCGTATACGATGTCGTAATGGCCGCAGGCGCAACAAGGCCAACGAATTCGGTTCCCCCAGCAGTGGCCTCGGCAAAATGTAATGCCGTTTGATTCGGAAGTCGAACTGCCGATGGTGCTCCAGATTCAAGAATCAGCCGCGGCGTGCTGGCGCTACCGGCTACAATTTCAAGATTTACCGCATCTGTGGTACCGATTTGGTTTAACGAACCCGTGGCAGCGTTCCCGCCAAGCTTCCAGCCAGATGCTTCGGAAAGAACAAAGGCACTCACATCACTCGTTAGCGTTGGCGCTGTAAGCGTAAGTCGGTACTGACCTTGCGTTAACGTAAGACTATTAACAACGGCATGTTGCGCCGATGCAATGGCCGATGCCGCACAGAGTGCGACGAAGAGAGTCGTAAAACGTCCCATGGTCCTTCCAGAAAAGGTTGTTTGTATGTTCTTGTTCATGTGATTTTCCTTGCGCATGCAACAATGCATGCACGAATAGCTCTGCAATTATTACAGAATTCTTGTCGACGAAATCAAAACCCACTCGCTGGTGTCTGCATCGTACAGCCACTCTTGCAGGTAGTCTTGGCCCGACATCCCAGGCGTTACCGTGGCATCGTTGCCGGCTTGCGTTACCCGCGTGTTGAGAAGGGTAACGGTACCGCCACCGGCGATAGTACCAACGCGCATCTTTACCGTTAGACGCTGCCCATCGACACCTGCAGCGAACGTTACGTTGCGAGGTGTACCACCGGTTGTGTTTTGTACGTCAAGTTTAATATATCGTGCAGCGAATGCCGCTAGGACAACGTCTGCTGCCGTAGCGTTTGCCGCAACAACAGCCGGAGTGTGCACCTCGACGTTGTTCACGTTTAAACGTCCACCGGCATTGATAACCGAGCTTGTCGACGTGTTAACATTACCTGCTGTAACGTCGATGGCAATATTCGTTGCACCTCCTGATGCGCCAACAGAGAGTGCCGTTGCCGTTCCTGTACCGTTCGACGTAGCACCAACCGTTAGGCCGGTAGCGTTTGCATCAGGTGCAGTGCCAATGTTGGTTACCGATGCAATGCGGGCGCCAACGGCTGGTACAGAAATCGTACTGCTATACTCTAGGTTGAATAGGTGTTGAGCACCATTGCCCAACGTTGATTGTGGTGCTGCAACGCCATAAAGGACGGGCGTACCGCCGAATGCCTCGGCCACCGTGACGCGTTCTAAGATGTTGGTACCGGTGTTATACGCCACGAGTTCGCGGCTTGTCATGTCGGTTGCGTCGGGAATGCTGGCTGCAGCAGCCCTAATTGTTCCCCCCGTTACATCCAGTGCTGTACTTGCCCCTGTTCCTGTTCCTGTTGCTGAAAGGGTCAGCGCTGTTGCTGGTTGGTTAACGCCGCCAGCAACCGACGCAATGCGGGCACCCACAGTAGCTGTAGCTGCGCCCGTATAAGCAACGTCGAACAGGTGCCTTGCACCATCGGTTTCAGTGTTTTGCGTTGCTGCAACACCGTAGTACATGAGGTCGGTAGCACCGGCAGGCACCAAGGCCACCGTGCCAGTAGCATTGGGGAAGGTAATGGTGCGGCTAGCAGTCGGATCGGTAATGGCAAACGTCGTTCGGACATCGTCGTTCGTTGCCCCTTCAAACGATAGAGGCGATGCACCACGAATCTCACCATTGACGATAATGGCATCGGTAGCTGCCGATCCAAGCGTGGTGGCCTGAAGGAAGGTTGCTCCGCCATTAACGCGTACGTCGCCGGCATCGACAACAAGGGCGTTGTTGAACACACCGCCGGTGGCACTCAACGACAATGCTGTTGACGTGCTTACACCACCACCGGCTGCAATCGAAAAGATCTGAAGGCCATTGGCAGACGTGCCTGCTGCGGCACCGGCGCTTGACGAGTGAATACGGGCTCCTTGCGCCGCGCCAGTTGGCGACCCGTTATATCGAACATCGAACAACCGAGCTGTGCCATTTGCTACCAACACATCCTGCGGCAGACTCAAGCCATACTCTACAAATCCTGTCGAACCAGGTGGAACCACACCCACCATACCCGTCAAATCAGGAAAGGTAAATGTGCGTGGGGCGGTAAGCGTTGGCACCGTTAACGTGCCAACATTGGCGGCTGTGGTGTTCGTGCCGCGTATCAGCATGTTGCGCACGATGCCGTCCTGCGCCACGACGACAAGACTAGAAGCAAGAATAGAACCAGCGAGTACAAGACTTCGCATACATACTCCGAGACGATGGTTGAGGTTGAATTTCACGCACCAATTGAGGCAGCGCAAAAATGCAGCGCACAACTTCTCTATAGTTCAGCAGAGCTACGTACCTACCTATACTCTTTGTGTATTCGTAATGTGTTCGAGTTTTCGAAGGTGCCGAGGGAATGCCGAGCTGTTCCTCGATACGAATCGACGAAACCGTTTCTGTCTATCGCCTGTTTAGATTATCGAATGCGAACAGACGACAGAAGCACCCATTCGTTCGTATCTGTGTCATAAATCCAGTCAGTCATAACGTGCTGACCATCCTGTCCGGCACCAGCTACAGCGTCTGCTCCAGTTTCGTCCGTACGCGTGTTGAGGAATGTGACCGATGCTCCAGCGTTCATGGTATACGTGACTTTTAGCGTAAGCCGTTGGCCGTTTTCGCCCGCCGGGAACGTGAACGTGGCGGGTGCAGCCGTTAGGTTCACAAGGTTGAGAAGATAATATCGACGTCCGAACTCAGCCACACCTGTCGTCCCATAACCGATATCAGCGTCGATCGTTCCCCTCGTGTGGACTTCGCGGTTATTCACGTTGAGGAAACTGTTGGTGTTTACGGCACCAAACGCCTCGATGGGCGCACCAGGATCCGTGTAGACAATACCATTGGTGACTTCCAGAGCTCGATTTACACCACCGACGGCCGACAGTGAAAGCGCGGTTGCAGATCCTGTACCATTTGTCTCGGCCCGAATGCTAAGGCCGCGTGCATTCTGGTTGGGGGCGCTACCCGGTGTAGTAACCGAGTTAATACGTGCGCCAACGGCTGCTTCGTCGATTGTACTGCTATACTCGACGTTAAACAAGTGTCGACTACCGTCTCCCACCGTACTCTGAGGTCCAGATACTCCATACAACACAGTTGTTCCACCCAAGGCCGTTTCAACAAGCTGCCACTGCGGTGGTGCCGATGCCCCTTGGCTAACGAGGATATGTCCGGCCAACCCCGTGCTACCAGCACTGCCAAAGGCAACAGCGCCGTTTTTGTAGACAACCAGGGCATCTGCACGGGCAGCGTCGGTAGTGCCGTTGCCAAGTACGAAGAGCCGGTCGGCAGCGTCGAAGGCCGTGGTTGATGATGGCGAGTAGTCGGTGTTAAACACACCGGCTACCACCTCGGCAAAGGACCGTGCACGTAACCCACGACCACCGGGTATTGCCGCACGGGCACCGGATGTTTGGTTATCGTCGCCACCACCAATCGCCGAGCCGAATGCCGAAGCTCGGTTAGACCCACCGCCGCTGATGGTTGCAAACGACGCTGTAGCCCAGTTGTCTCCGCCGCCGCCAACCGTGGAACTGAATGTTCCCTCTGCACGATTGTCTAGGCCTCCCCCAATCGTTGCATTTTGTGCTTCTGCAGAGTTTCTGTTTCCACCGCCAACCACCGTCCATCCGCCACTGGCACGATTGTTGGATCCCCCTCCGATGACACTTGCAGGCCCAGAGGCAACATGCGTTACATCAACTCGCGACGACTGCAGGTCGATGGCATTGGTACCTCGTGCATCGCCGCCTGCATCGCGCTGAATACCCCCGTTTGTGTTTAATCGTAATCGCTCTACGTTGTTCGCTCGTAGCACGAGAGGGTGGTTCGATGTTGTGCCGATAAACTGAGTCGATGCATCGGCAATGGTGTTTCCTGCCAGGACCCACGGCGTTCCGCCCAGAACGGCTGCTACGTCCTGAAACGTAGGCACCCCTCCTACCCACTGCAGCAACTGACCGTTGGTCCCTGCAACATTCACTACCTGCTCTGATGCATTCAGCGTTAATACCCCAGGCCCAGTAAGACCATTGAGCGTTAGTGTGCCCTGAAGATCGAGGTTGTTCAACTGCCCATTTGTCGTAGGTGCCGAAATCAGCAACTCGCCACCGTTAGGGGGCAACGTATAACTTGTCGGCCCGGTTAAAACGGGTACAGTTATCGTTGCAATGTGGGTAGCAACGGAGTTGGGACCGCGCAATAGCAGATTGCGCATAATACCATCTTGAGCGTTGGTTACAACGCACGAGCCTACCAACGAAACAGCCAGAAGCAATGACTTCATTTGAACTCCACGGATAATAAACACGAACACATGGTTGAACGAACCGCAAGTTAGGCTTACGGGTGCCAACTGAGTTGGTTCATTTGCCTTGGATGATGAATGTGCCACGCCACGCCCGTCGTTCCCGACGAGCAGGGATTTGGCTCTGCGCCTGGGCCCGCCCTGCAGGGCGGGTGGATTGGCCGTGGGTTCTTCAAGGTGACGGGGTGGCGTCATCGTCAGGTCGTCAATGGTGACGGGGTGACGTCATCGTCATGTCGTCAATGGTGACGGGGTGACGGGATCGTCATGTCGTCAATGGTGACGGGGTGACGTTTCCGTCACTACCTCGTTAAAGCGGCAGTGCCGCATAGAAAAGCGAAACGGGCTTGCCGCGAATAACGCGACAAGCCCGCCGAATAATTACGTCTTGGGTGTGAAGTCCGCGTCGAGCGCTCGTTACTTCGCACCTTCTTTCTTCTTTGGGTCAGCTACAACTTCTGCACCAGTTTTTGACGGTACAGGATTGCTCTTAAGGGCTGGGATACCGCCCATGCACTGGTTGTAGTCTTCCATTGCTTGTTCGTATGTTGAAGAGAACCCTTGATTCGCATCGCCCTTCTTCGAAACGTCTGGCGTGCGAACAACGTCTGGCGCTTTGCGTCCGCCCGACGAAGCGTTGCGAAGAGCATTGGCAAGGTTACGCGCACAGAGTCGCGGATCAACGCTTGGTTGTCCCTGAGCATACGCAGCTAGCGATGCAAAGACAACCGCTGCTAAAAGTACTGAAAGCTTCTTCATGGTGTTATTCCTAATTAGGTGGGCGAATTGCGTTGTAATGGTCGGAGGTACGGGAGGATTGTCTATGGTCACTTGCGATTCACGTTCTCGTCTTCAGCATTGACCAATCCTGAGCAAATTGTTATCGAATCACGTTTGTACTGAATTTACCTTCTTGACGCCGTGGCATTGATTACGGCAAACGAAAACGTTGTGGGGTCGGGCTGAATGCAGTCAACCGTTAGGTTGGCTACACGGAGTTCTACCACGCCGTCTTCGATACACGTAGCATAGTTTACCACGAAGCCACTCGGCAGGTGTGACTGCGGCGAAGCCATCACCACTGCCCCTTTCAGGGCGCCGGGGATGGAGATGCGAAAGGTGTGTTGCTCGTATTCGAAATACTTGGGCATCGAAACACGTTCGACGTGAACGATAAGACCGTTGGTGTTGGGAACACGGATGGCGTCGTTGGACAGTTCGTGCTTATCGTCGATTGCAAGGATGTGTTCAACGGCGCCATCATCCCTGGTGATTGATACGACGTCAGGCGAAGGAACCTTGGCCACAACCGGCGTGGGTGCATTGGCAACGAACTGCAATGCACCACCTACGCGCTGCATGCTGAGTTGCACGGTTTGCCCATCGCCGATAGAAGCAAGGGCGGAAAGATCGAGCGTAAACGGCTGCGTAAGGCCCGTTGGCGGAAGAATGGTCATGGCCGACGTACCCGTGCCTACGGTGAGAGAGCTTACCGTTGAACTTTGGGCAAGCACAGTGCAACAGCCTATGGCGGCTGCAACGATGGCGATGAATATCCGCTGAGCAAACATTACGGTACTGCAGTTACGTTAGAAAGAACTTCCCATTGACCATTTGTGTAGATAGCATGAACAACCTGGGCGTTAACGGCAGCGCTACCCGCAGCATTGATAACCGGAGTGTCGCCAACGTTGAATGTGATAATACCAGTGCTACCGACGTAGTTGGGCTTACCAACGCGCAAATAGATAACTTGACCTGCAACACCAGCAGCGAGACTAGCTGTTAACGCTGCAGCGCCTGGATCGTTCATCTGAAGCTCGAGGTACGTGGCACTTGGCGGAACAGCAGCGCCGTCGCCTACGTTAATTACGGCAGGTGGTGTATAGACAGAACGTGACGTGCCAGAAAGTCGAACCGTTCCTGCAGTTACATCGATGGCGACGTTGTTAGCAGTGTTTGTTGCACCACTGGCACTAACCGATATGCCAGTTGCATTTCCAGTCGCCTCGGATGTTGCAGTAACAGTCAAGCCGGTCGCATTGCCTGTTACAAACGTTGAGGCATTCGATGCTATAACAGCACCTTGGGCGTGTCCGGTAGCCGTGCCTGAGTAAGCCACGTTAAACAGACGATTGGTGCCGTCGGCTTCTAACGTGTTCTGAGGAGTTGCACCTATACCGTACAGTATCGGGCGCGAATCGAGTCGCTCGAGCTGATCGGTCGCATCATTCCAGAACACCATCTCGGCATCGGCGTTAAGCGTAGCAAGAGGAAGGCTTGCGGCGTTAATACGGATTGTACCGCTCGTCACATCAATTGCTCTATTGGTCGCTCCACCGGAAGATGCAACGATGATGCCAGTGTTTGTGGAACCTACACCACCTGTTATACCAATATTAATACCGAGATTTTCTACGGTGCTTCCACCTGCGTTAACAACAATGCCACGGTTCGTGCCTGTACCTGACGTTGTACTGTTTGCAATGATGCCCGTGAGGGTACCAGTGCCCCCTGCAGATGTTGCAGTTATCGCGGCCGCATTGCCGGTACCATTAGAGACTGCACTTACGGATAGACCATTCGCAAATCCATTAGTGAATCCGGCGGAGTTGCTACTAATTTCTGCACCTATGGCGGGTCCTGTTGCGGCACCATCATATGCTAGGCGAAACAAGTACCTTGCTCCGTCAGCCACGGCAGTGTTTTGTGCGGTAGAGGCTCCATAATTCACAACGCCAGTTACACCAACAGGTGTTGTGATGAGAGTACCGCTATTTGTGGGCAACGTGAACGTATATGGTCCACCAGATGCTGGAGGAACAAGTGTAGCAGTAACACCGCCGTTGCGGACGGTAATCGAGTTGTTTTGGGCTGTTGCAGCACCGAAGGCCAAGGCCACCACTGCAACGGTTGCGATCAGATTTTTCATAGTATTGTGTTCCTGAGTCGTAGTTCGTTAAACAGTGGATTAATTGCCGATTTGATACCAGGTTGCACCGCTGAATACCAGTGTTATTGATGTTCCCGCTCCAATCGGCGTTCCAACACCGGCAGCAAGACCCTCTAGGTTGTGCGCGCCGTCAGGATTGATATTTACAGCGCCTGCCGATGCGTTCTTAACGATAATTATTCGGCCTGCGCCAGGAACAGCCGGTAAATTGACATTCGTTGCCGCAGCGGTCATGATAATCACGTGATGCGAGTTGTCCACAACCACCGTGGCTCCACTTACAACCGTTGACAGCCGTACTCCATTGTTAAACAGCGCGCGGGCGTTAACTGTTACAAGATCGGCGTTGCTCGTGCCAAGCGTTACGTTGTCGTTCATGTTTACGTCGCCGGAGGCAACGTTAATGGCTGTGGCCGTACCCGTGCCGGTTGCCGTTGCTATAACAGTAAGAGCGGTGGCGCTGGTGTTAAGGTCAACCGCAGTTGAAGATATTCGAGCACCTAGTGGTGTTCCCGTTACAGCCGCATCGTAGGCAACGTCAAACAGTCTTGTACCGCCAGTCGCGACGGTAGCCTGTTGGGCAGCCGGGCCGTATGCAACAACATTACCCGTGAGGGCAACTGTGCCGGAGGCATCTGGGAATGTAATGTTCTGATCGGCTGTAGGTTCTGTGATAATGAACGATGTTTCGAATGCGTTGTCAGTTGCTCCTTGGAATACAAGAGGCGTACCCCCAAGAATCTGGGAGTTAACAGTCAGACGATCTGCATTATCTGAACCAATGGTTACGTTGTCGTTTGCGAGTAGGGTTCCATTGATTGTTGCTCCGCCGGCCGTAACAGTCAGACCACCGGATGTAATGGTGATGTTCTCGGCTGATGTAATGCCACCATTCGTTTGCACACGTTGCCCTGCACCGGGATTGATATTAATCGTTCCAGTACGGCTAAGTGTACCAGAACCATCGTCGTCGAGGCTAGCGTTGCCAAGCGTAGATGCTGTCGCCCACCGTGTCATACGACCCGCAGTACCTGTACCTGTGACGATATCACTAATCGAACGAATCTCAAGTGCTGTACCGTTGCGAGTTACGAAGTTGGCACTTGAACCGCCAGTGGGGATGTTGGTAAGATTAACAACCGGCGACGCAATCGTCGTGGTGTTTAAAGCTGTGCTGCTACCGATGTTAATCGCGTTCGCAAAAGCCGACGTACCAATATTTGTTGTAGCGGCAGCCGTATTAGTTGTATTGATATTTACGGCACCACGAATCGTCGTGATATCGGCGTTGTCGTCACCAATGTTGGTCGACCCATTTAGGGTGGTGGTAGTTGCTACTGTCAAGCCACCGTTTGTATTTATAATACTTCCTGCACCGGGGAAAATGTCAATCTGGCCTCCACGCTGAAGTCCAGTCTCCAGGACTTCCATATCGTTGCCGCCACCCGTGTTTACAAGCAGTCGCAATGGCTCAATGGTAAGTTCGGCTCCGCCGCCATTGACATTAAACGTTGCTACATTGGCAGCATATCCAACAGTTAGTTCGGTGTTTCCTGCTTGTCCACCCGTCGGGCCGATGTGTAGACTTGTTCCATTCATGTACACGTCCTGCCAACGTAGAGCATCCGTACCTAGATCACGCGAGTTGTCGGCATTTGGTACTACATCAGCTGCTGCTGTGATCAGTGCGCTCGTACCACTGAAGCTTAGACGAGTAGTGCCATCGGTTTGAATGGCTAGATTGTCTTCATTAGCAGCTTGCGTCGCAATGCCCAACAACCGTGTAGCATTAGCGCCCGTAAGTGTATTGCCGCCAATCAGCCATGCCGTTGTTGCAAGCGCTGTTGCAACAGGCGTGCTGCGCACTGCTCCGCCAGTAATCGTCAGCAGGTTATCTCCATCAGCGCCAGCTGGCAGATTGGGGGCGGTGATAACAGGAGAGTTAAGGTTTGTGGTGTTCAACGCGGTGTTATTACCAACAGTAACGGTATTTGCAAATGCAGATGTACCGATATTAACGCTTGCAGCGGCTGTATTGCCTGCGTTAATGTTGATCGCTCCCGTACCACGCGTAATGATGCCAACATCACCGCCGTTAGTAGCGTTACCAATTGTGGTAGCAAAGTTTGCCGTTCCACCATTGATAGTTGTTGCACCCGTAACGCTCGTGGTACCGAGCACAGTGTTCGTCGAGGCGGCGACACCAATATTGTTCGTACCAGTTCCCGTCACATCAAGATTGTCTGCAACGACAACATTGCCCCCTGCATCAGAAATATCACCAGATGTTGCAATGTTCAGTTGATTGGAAGTTACTGAGAACTCAGTAGCTGCCGTTCCGATAATAACAACGGGCGTAACCGCGTTGCCAGTAAGAGTCAAAATGGGTGTGTTGCTATTGTTCGAGGTGAACAGTAATGACGATGTGTTGAGGTTGACGTAGCGATTCTCGGCCAACGAGTTGTTATTCCACGGATCTGCATCAGTAGATGCAGCAACTCCCAAGCGGTAGGCACCTGTTTGAAACTGAACACCTTCGTTGGCAGAACTCGCAAATGGCGAACGGCGTACTTGGTTCGATCCATTGATCCACAGCAGATCTGTGATTGGGTTCTCTGTGACAATGTTGTTCAGTACAAGGTGGTTCGGCGTGCCTGGCGAAACTCCGTCAACCACATCGATAACAATGTTGGCATCTGCACGAAGGATAATGCCACCTGTATTGGTTACGCTACCAATGGTTGTGGCAGCATTGCCAGTGGTGTTAATATCTGTCGTACCCGTAATGGTGTTCGTTCCGCCGAGTATGCTAACAGTGCTTCCACTCCGACCAATCGTGGTAGTGCCCGATGTTAGGGCCGTATTGATATCTACAGAACCAACAGCGTCGATATCAACAAAACCGCCGGCACCGTTGGCGTCGATGTCGATTCCTCTGTTGAGTGTTGTTGTCGACACTACAACGTCGTTGGCAAGTGACGAAATGGTCAGCTGACCATTCGACGAGAGGCCAAGCTGTCCACCTGGCGATGTGGCGAGCACGTTAATGTTCTGCGCACCAGCTCCAGACGAAGCATCAAGTGTGATACCGTTGCTCGACGTTAATCTCAGAGTGCCGGTACCTAATGTTGCCAACTCAATAGCTGTATTTGCACCACCATCAATTGCCAGTGCGGTATGAGCACCTCCGTTCGACGTGATGTTCAGGTCGAAGGTGTTAACATTTACAAATCGATTCTCTGTAAAAGGGGCATCGGTATTAGCGTCGCCACCAAGACGGAAGGCGCCATCGCCACCATCATTGTAGGTTAGGCCATTGTTTGCAATGAGGAACGATGCAAGCGTACGATTGCGCACGTTCGTTCCATCTAAGGTCAAGAATGTCGTTGTTGTATTGTCGTTTGCAATACCCTGCAGCACAAGATTCGTCGTGCCACTGTTAACGGAAATCGTCACCGTTCCGCCGGTTGTGTTGCCAATCGACGTGGTTGCGGCACCCGAAGCGTTAATACTTGTTGTGCCAAGTATCGTTGCTCCACCAGCGGTAATGTCAAGGTTACCATTGAGCGTCATACCGGCAAACGTCGGCGTCGCACCAGTGTGAATGTCTTGCGGAAGGGAAAGCGTAATCGCCCCTGCTCCGTTCGTAACAATCAACTGATTTGTTGTGCCAGTGAGAGTAGCGGCCTGTGGTGCAAGGCCACTTGAGCCAATCAGAATCTGACCATCCGTCATCGTTACGGTCTCGATTTCCGAAGCAGCGTTTGTACGGACCCCAGCATTGGGCTGAATTGGAGCGTTGGCTACCAAAATTGGTCCCGAGTAGTTCGGGAATGTGTACGTGCGTGGAGCCGTTAGTGCTGTAACAGTTAACGTTCCGACGTTCGCTGCCACAGTGTTTGTACCGCGGATAAGCAGGTTACGCGTAAGATTGTCCTGAGCCAACCCTACGACACTGGACAACGCAAGTCCAATCGCTATCCCTGAGAGTAGTTTTCTGTTCATACTGTTGCTTGTTTCGTAAGAGCTGGTAGGTTATTATACGTACGTATTTCGTTTTATACAAAAAAATAGGGGGCAACTTTCGAAGCCCCCTATTCTCATGTTCAACTTATGGGTTGATGATCATGTAGTTGATGGTCACGTTCTCACCAACAAGGATGTTGGCAGAGAATGTCAATGTGAAGTCTACATTAGCTGTGCGAGCAGTGATCTCGTGAGACAAGATACCTGCACCTGTGTAGTTCTCAACAGTTACAAGAATAACAGATCCAGCACGAACAAGCGTATTTGGAATAACATAGGCGGCACCACCGGCACCTGCGATTGTTACACGCTCTGCAAAACGATTCGCTCCGGCTCCACGAACTTCAGCATTTACGGTTACGACGTTTTGTGCAGGATCTGCACCGATAATGACATCGCCATTACCTGTTGTCTGAATATTAACCACGCCCGTGTTACTTGTTTCCAGCGATACAGCGCTTGCCGAACGGACGTTGACATTTCCAGAGCCTGCGCCTGTGTGACCAATAATGGTTGAATTGGCACCAGATACGTTAACGTTGGTTGGTCCAGTAAGGCGAATCTCACTGGTTGAGTTAAGAGCAACCAGCGCAGCACCCGCATTAACAGCAAATGACTGTCCAGTATTCACACCAAAAACGCTATTTCCAAGCACAGCAGCGTCGACGGCTACTTGTAATGATCCGTTGGTTGTCACGGTGTTTGAAGCACCTGGATTTATTGCAATGTCAGCAGAGGCACGCGAGATTGTCGACTCGGTGATTGCTAGGTCTGGCAGACCAGCAGTGTTAATCAACACACCGTCTGCGTCGTTAATTGTTACCGCACCAACGGCATCGCTGATTTCGCCCGTTGCGCTTGCTACGTTTAGTTGGTTCGAAACCAAACCGAATGTACCTGTTGCGTTGCCAATCGTGGTGTTGCCTGTGCCACCAGCAATGGCAACATTGCCGTTGTTGTTCAGGACAAGCATGGCGTTAGCACCGACACCGTTAAACGTAAGTGTACCAGCGGCACCAACACGCACAAAACGTGTTGTGGTGATTGCACTGTTGCCATCTGTTGTACTTCCCATCTGGACATTAGCAGTGGCGTCTTCGTTGTATGTAAGACCCTGGTTAGCGTTGATGAGGTCAGTTACCGGACGGCGGCGTAGAACACCTGAGCCGTTAGCAATGACGATTCCATCCGTTGGGTGAACAAATGCTGGAAGTACATCGGCGGCCAAAGATGGCGCTGTAATGTTTGCCGTTCCTGACACACCGTTCAAGAGCAGCGTACCTGTAGTTGCGCCAACGGAAATTTGATTTGCACCGCGATCAAAACCAGTTTCAAGAATTGTGAGATCTGGTCCACCAGCCGTGTGGATAAGCAGACCATCAGCATCGCTAATGACTACTGGGCCAACTGCATCGCTGATTTCACCATTACCGCTTGCTATATTGAGTTGAGTTGACGATAGTCCGAATGTGCCTGTGGCATTTCCGAGAACAGTATTGTTACCTGCACCAGTGTTAAGGTTCAAAGTAGCTGCATTGATGGTGTTCGACGTTGTTGACGTCGATGACATCGTTGGAGCTGTGAAGCCAATGCTGGTAGAAGATTGTGCAGTGATTGCACCAGCGGTTGCTGAACCAATGTTTGTTAGACCTGCACCTGCTGTGCTGATACCAACATTACCATCGTTAGCCATGGTAAGCATGGTGATGCCTGCACCGTTGTTGAATGTGAGGTTACCAGCACCATTTATGGTGACGAAGCGAGAGGTGCTGACTGGGTTCGTACCAGATACCTCGGAACCAAGACGATAGCGGCCTGCTACGCCGTCCCAAATCAAACCTTGATCGGCCGTTCCAGAGAGTTCTGTGCGGCGAACTTGGCTTGACGCATTGTGCGTAAGCATGTGAGTAGGGACAGCGTCCGTAGCAATGTTGTTCAAGACAAGATTGTTTGTTGTTGCTGCAACGTCGATGGTGATAGGGTTGGGGTTTGCCGACCGAATATTGACGGCACCACCAGTTGCAGTGCTACCGATATTAGTTGCACCAGTACCCGTTACATTGATGTTGGCTGTTGGAGCAACAACAGTGTGCGAGGTAGTGGCTGTGTTCGTAATCGTTGCGCCATCAATCGTTACTGCATCGTTGGCGTTGATATCTACGTCGTTACCTACACCAGTGGCGTTAACAACTACGCTTCCAGAGGCGCCATTTGCATTCAACGTTAGCGCATTGGCTGTTGCCGTGATCGTTGCACCAGTTGCACCAGTTGCGTTGAACGTTGAGCCAGCATTAGCGATTACTTGGCCGGCAGTTGCTGCCAACGTCAGATTGCTGGTTGTTGCTGTAACCGAAGCACCCGTTGAACCAGTGATAGAATAAAAACCACCAGCAGAAGAGGTCGTGTTGTTACCCGAAACCGTAGTCAAGGTATGGTTCGCTTCGACGTATACTGTACTACCTCCATTACCAGCAATCAATGAGATATTGCCTGCTGTAGCGCTACCAATTGAAGTATTACCAGTTCCAACCGAGCTGATAGCAACGTTGCCGTTGTTGTTCAACTGCAGCATGTTGTTGGCAGCTGCAGCCGTTTGGAATGACAGCGTTCCTGCTGCGCCAACGGTGACGATACGGCTTGATACAATTGGGTTGACGTCGATTGCATTAGCTCCCAAACGATAGGCACTCGTTTGGAACATAATGCCTTCGTTAGCCGTGCCACTGAATGGAGTACGACGAACTTGGTTCGATGCATTGATCCAGAGGAGGTCTTCGATTGGATTTACAACAGCGATGTTGTTGATAACAAGGTTAGAGGCCGTGTTGCCAATTTCCATCACAATAGTGTTGTTACCAGGAGCTGCTTGAGCTCCAGTAATCGTCACACCATTGTTGCCATTACCGCGAACGTTAACAATACCGTTTGTGGTGTTACCGATGTTCGTTGTTGATGCAGTTGCGGCGTTGATGTTAGCAGTTGGAGCCGACAAAGCATACGTTGCCGTGGCTGTCTCGAGGATGTCTGTAGCATCAATGGTTACATCATCGTTTGCATTGATGTCGACGTCATTTCCAGCACCAGTTGCATTGACGACAACCGATCCTGTTGCACCGTTTGCGTTAAGCGTCAGCGCGTTGTTTGTAGCAGTAATCGTAACACCGGTGTTACCTGTGCCAGTCAAGTTACCTGCACTTGCTGTGATTGCGGCGTTACCTGTAGTTGCTGTTAGATTGACACCTGTGTTGCCAGTGCCGTTAAGGTTACCAGCGGCTGCATTCAAAGTAAGGTTGTTTGCTGTTGCAGTAATCGTTGCACCGGTAGCACCAGTTGCAGCAAATGTCGAGCCCGCAGCAAGATCGATTGTTGCCGTAGCGTCTGCATCGATGTCAGCAGCGTTTAGGTCAAGTGTTGTTCCAGCGGTTGCTGTGATAGTTGATGCCGATTGCAACGAAATTGTACCGGCAGTTGCCGATCCGATGGCAGTTGTACCAGCTCCAGCAGAGTTGATGGATACTGCGCCAGTAGCACCGTTGATTACCAAGGATGTTGTTGCATCAGTGTTAAACGTTAGCGTTCCAGCAGGGCCTGTGCGTACAAAGCGTGGGTTAACAATTGGATTGCTACCGTTTACAAGGTGGCCAAGACGATAAGCACCGTTGTTAAACTGGATGCCTTCGTCGGCTGTGCTTGCTGCACTTACGCGGCGCACTTGGTTTGCTGCAGTAATCCACAGAAGATCATCCGTGATTGCAGCGGGCAGAATGTTGTTCAGCACAAGGTTGTTCGTTGTTGCTGCAACATCAATGGTGATAGGATTCGGATTTGCTGAACGAATCGCTACAGCACCACCACCCGCCGTGTTACCGATCGTGGTTGTGCCCGTGCCCGTTGCGTTGATGTTCGTTGTGCCAAGAACCGTGTTTGTACCACCGGCAAAACCGATGTTCGTTGTAGCGGCAGCAGCAGAGTTAATGTTTGCCGTACCGACAACGTTGTTCGTACCACCTTGGATTGTGACTGTAGAAGTCGCATTGCCAAGACGCGTGAGAGCTGTTCCGGTAACGTTTACATCTGTTGCACCAAGTACTGTAGTAGTACCAGTGATGTTGTTCGTTCCTGCCGCAACACCAATGTTCGTGACAGCACCGACCGTTGTGTTGATGTTCGTCGTACCCGTTACGTTAATAACAGGAGCCGCGCCACCAACGACTTGGAGAGGTGTGAGGGCACCACCATTTGCGGTGATGTTCAGATTGAACGTGTTAAGATTAACGAAACGATTAGCAAGGAATGGATTGTCTGTGTTTGCAAGACCACCCAAACGAATGCGCGACGTGCCCCCTTCGTTATTGAAGGTAATACCTTGCTCAACGAGGCCCGAGAACGGTGTGCGGCGAACTTGATTAGCTGCGGTAAGCCAAACAACGTCTTCAATCGATGCATTCGAAAGGATGTTGTTCAGAACGAGGTTGTTGGTCGTGGCAGCAACATCAATCGTAATTGGATTTGGGTTTGCCGAACGAATGTTAACCGCGCCGCCAGTAGCCGTGCTACCAATCGTTGTAACGGCTGCGCCTGTCGTATTGATGTTGGTCGTTCCCGTGATCGTGTTCGTACCACCAAGAATCGAAACTGTGTTGCCAGTTGCACCGATGGTCGTAGCAAACGTACCTGATGCATTGATACCTGTAACACCAAGCACTGTGTTCGTACCTGTGATGTTATTAGTAGAAGCCGCAACACCGATGGTGTTCGTGCCCGTACCGTTTACCGTGATATTTCCAGCAGTCACAAGATTACCGAGAGCATCAATGGTAAGCTGTCCGTTGCCATTACCAACCGAGAACAAACCCGATGGCGTGGTGTTTGTACCAACACCAACGTTCCCCGCTGCGGTAACACGCATGCGCATCACGCCGTTCGTGATGATGCTCATCGGATTATTCGAGAGTGGCCCGAGGAGGTTGTTCGTACCGTCCATAATCGCGTGGTCGTTACCAACAACGCGCCAGAAGAGTGGCGAGCCGTTCGTGAAGTTCAACACGTTGTTTGAGCCGCTATTTGACTCGACAAACATGATGTCGTTCACGTTACCCTGCTGGGGCGGCAGGATGAGGCCATAGTTGCCAGTCAAGGTGGCAGCATCGGGCGACTCCAACGTAATGCGGTTGAGGGTTACCGCAGTACCTCCATCATAGAGGAACAGACGGCGGGCCGGAACCGAGGCCGTTTGAGCTATGGCTTCTGTGCCGACTCCAAAGAGTGCAGCCAGAGCCATTGAGCAGGCAAGGTACCGTGACTTCATGATTTTTCCCTTGATATTTTGTTTTTCGTTTTTCATAGTTGTATCAGGAGTTCTGAGTCGGGAGGGAGCACTGCGACCGACCGGCCGCAGTGCCCCTTACCGGTATCCTTATGGTCCTACCCGTGTGAGCTTGAGGTACGAGTTTGTAAGTAGGGTGACAGATTGACCAGCCGTTCCGTCGACGTCTTCGCCAACCAAGAACGCGATGGTGCCACCAACAGCAACTTGCATGGTGCCCTTGATGATGACCGTGGCAGGCACACCTGGTGTACCAGCACAACCAATGTTCTGTACAACGTTACCCCATGTTCCAACGCTTGCTGGTTCGACAAGTGCTTGACCCGAAGAACCTGCGATGCCGTACCGAGCTGCACCTACTGCGGCTGTACCGCCGAAGTTGAAGTCGATGAAGCCAAACTGACCAAGACCTACGTTGTCGGCTGTAGTCGTGTAGTACAATACTACTTCAACCTCGTAGCGACCTGCGTTAACTACCGGTGACGTGATTGCGGCGGTCTGGACTGCTGGCTGAACGTACGTGTAGTCAGCGTTGAGTGGCGTAAACACGATACCAGGCGTTCCGCTGTAGCGACGAACGTTGCTGGCTGGTGCGTCCGTGATCATGAGTACGTCTTCGGTGCCAATCGCTTGGTTAAGATTAAGGATGCGCATGTCAGAGACGTTCGTGTTATCGACGTCTATTACGACATCTCCACCGTTGCGAGCTTGTAATCTAGTGACGTTTGATCCACCAGTCGAACCGATTGTGACGTTACCTGCTGTTGCGCTGGTTCCAATGTCTGTTGTACCAGCACCCGATGCATTGATTGTCACTGATGGTGACACCAAAGCGTACGACGTGCTCGATGTGTGCGTTTCGGCACCGGTTACGTTACGTGAGCTTGTACCTGTTACCGTTGTCGATTGATTACCACCGACTGTCGTCGTGTGGTTCGTACCGACGGTTTGCGTCATCGACGTTCCCGACGTCAACTGTGCAGCACCGTTCGTTGCTTGCAGTAGTGCTGTACCGTTCGTGGCAATCAGCGAGTTATTGTTCGCTGCTGTTGACGAAGCATTTGTACCAGCGGTAATCGTAATCGAGCCGGCTGGTGCTGCGAATGTACCGGCACCCGCCGTTGCCTGAATGCTTACATTCTGAGCTGCTTGTGCTTGAATGTCGGCACCAGCTTGAACATTTACGTTACCTGCTGTTGCCTGCAAGTTCATCACTTGGCCAGCTGTTGAGTTGACGTTCAACGTTGCATTCGTTACAACGTTCGTCGACGCTGTCTGGTTAATCGCACCAGTTGCGTTGCTGTTAATGTTACCAGCATTCGTTGTCAACTGGATGTTGCCAGTGGTCGATGTATTAGTGATGTTCGCAACAGCCGTTGTTGCAACCGTTGTCGAAGAGTTAATCGACACTGCTGTTCCAGTTGCTGTGCTACCGATTGTCGTAGCACCAGCACCTGTAGTATTGATGTTCACATTTGCCGAACCAAGGATGGTGGCTGTTGCAGCATCAAGCAGAGCGGCATCGGTTGTTCCGTTCAACGAGAACATGTTGTCGGTACCGGCACCGCGGTTAAACGACAGTGTGAAGCTGTTTAGGTTCACAAAGCGATTCGCTTCTAGTGGTCGGTTTGCAGCAGGATTGTTGCCTGCTGTAAGTGTACCGAGGCGCACGTCGTAATCTGATCCAGTTTCGTTGTAGGTCAGACCGTTATTTGCGTCGATGATGTTGAGTTCCGACACACGGCGAAGTGTACCGTTATTGTCTGCAATCACTACACCGTCAATCGTGTTGCTATACGCTGTTGGATGGTTTGCACCCAGCGAACGCAGACGAACATTCGGGTTTGGCGCTGTACCGTTAACATCGAGCAAGATGTTTGCATTTACAGGCGCACCGTGTGCCGTTGTTGTTGTTGTGCTTGGCGCGATGCCAACACCTACACGACCACCAGCAACGCCGCCTGTACCATTGCCAACTTGGGTGTTGCCAGACGTTGTTGCGTTGATGTTAGCGGTTGGAGCCGTTAGCGCATAGACACCACCAACCGTGATGGTCTCATTGTTCGTAACGTTCGTTACACCGTTGTTCGATGTTGTGCGCGTGTAGAGTGGCGACGTGAGCGTGATGCCTGCTGTTGCCGTGCTATTGATGTTCGCAGCGTTTTCAATGATGCTGGCAGTTGCCGTTACATTCACGTTGTTAGTTGCCGTGCTGTTAACGTTCGTGGCATTCATTGTGATGTTGCCAGAAGCCGTTTCGGCGATATTACCACCAGTTACGTTCGTTGTGTTGGTTCCCGATGATTGCGTCAAGACAGTTCCCGTAACGAGCGTTTGCAGGCCGGCACCGATTGTCTCAGTGGCCGAGCCAGTTACGTTCAACGTGTAGTTGCTACCAACCGTAATTCCTGTTGTGGTTCCTGACGTGATGCTGTAAGCCGTACCAGATTGGTTCGTGATTGTCGAAGCCGACAACACTGTTACCGCTCCACCTGTACCAAGATTACCAATGTTCGTTGCTGCTGCACCGCTAACGTTAATGTTTGTGAGGGCTGTTGCTTGAACGCGTGGAGCACCACCAACATTTCCGTCAAGTTCAAAGAACGTTACACCGTCCATACCTGCATTGCCATTCGTAAAGCTGATGGCAAACTGGTCAAGGTTAACAAAACGATTCTCGAGGTATGGCTTCGAACGTAGTGGCAGTGGCATGCTAGCACCGGCACCAAGGCGGAATGCACCGTTTTGGTACTGGATACCTTCTTCTGCCATATCGGCCAACAGCTTTGTGCGTGTTTGGTTCATCGCATTCAGCGTTACCATCTTAAGGGGCGTCGGATCATTCTTGATGTTATTCATCGTAAGATTTCCGTTCGCGCCTTGACCAACCGAAAGGTTGATTGTCTGATTGTTTACACCAGCGATGTTACCAAGGTCAATGTCAGCATCGACACCAACGTTGACTTGCGTGTAGCCAATGATTTGCAGCTCGTCGTGAATCACAACGTCACCTGCATTATTGCGGATGATGCCACGTGGGTCGAGTTGACCGCCGATCGTTGTGAGCGAGAGTGGATTGCCAATCGTTGTGACAAGACCGCCTGTCGTGTTGATGTTTGTTGTAGCGTCGAGCGTAAAGCTGTTAGCTCCACCATTCATCGTCAACATCGTGCCTGCACCGCCAAAGCGTGTGAAGACTAGGTTCTGATTGTCGAGGTTGATAAACCGTGTGCTGAGCAGCGGTACAGCCGTGTTTGTGTTACCGCCTAGACGGAAGGCACCGGATTGCCACATTACACCTTCGAGGGCAAGTGATGCTGCCATGGCGCGGCGAACTTGGTTAACACCGTTCATTGTGAGGAACTGTGTTGGAACTTCAGTTGCGATGCCATTGAGCGTAAGGTTACCTGCCGAGCCAACGTTAATTGTTGTGCTTGAGGCAGTTCCGCTTGCATTACCAATCGTTGTTGATGCGTCGGTGTTCGAGTTGATGTTGGTCGTACCAAACATCCAATTCGTTGCTGTTGGCGAGCCGATGGAGTTCTGAGCTGTTGCGCCAGTACCAAAACTATTTGTACCGCCGTTAGCTGTGCCCAGTGCTGTGTTGCCGTTCAGCGTTGTTGTTCCCGCAACCGTAAGCGAACCGTTAGCGGTAACGTTGCCCCCTGCCGATGCTAGAAGGTTGAGGTTTGGTACCCATTGCTGATTGAGTGCGTCCCAACGAACCGTTTGATCGTTTGCTGTGCCAGGTAGGATGCGTGCATCTGTGCTGGAGATAACGAAGTTTGGCGATGTGAAGGAGACGTTGATGCCAGCGCCAGCAAGGATGGTTCCGTTTGCAGGAGCACCACCTGGGTTAGGTCCTACATAGAACTGACCTGGTGCAAGTGCAGCACCTTCGACAATCTGATTGAGCGGAGTTGACACCATGATGCGGCCACCAACGAGCGCTGTGCTTGAACCGGTACCACCAAACTGAACTGGTAGTACACCGCTCGACACTGCGTTTGCATTGAGGTTCGTGAGAAGAGCACCGCTAACCGCTGGAAGTTGGTTGATGTTATTTAGAACAACAACATTATTCGGTGTGTTGATGAAGGTGTTGCCACCCAAGAATGCGTTGCGAAGACCTTCTACCATGCGGCCGCCAGCGGCTGCCGTTGGGTTGAGAAGTGGGCTTGGATACGTTCCGGTAAGATCGCCGCCGGCAGGACCCGTTGGCGTAGCCGAAGTAACGGCCGTTGTTGTTACGCTCGTAACACGACCATACTGGTCGACTGTGACAACTGGGATCAATGCACCCGAACCGTATGTTCCTGCGCCTACACCTGTAAGGTTAAGGCGGGCATCGCTAATGGTACCTGTTGTTGCGCCGTTGTTAAGGGCAGCAAGAACTGCGTTGCCAGAAGAAGTAGCCAAACCTGGGTTAGGATACGTTCCGCTTAGGACGCCACCAGCAGGACCGCTTGGAGGGAAGACCGTTGGGATAACACCAGGAGCGATGTCGACAGCTTGAATTGTACCGTCGGTAATCTTGGTGCTCGTGATTGAATTGTCAGGAATCTTCGATGGAATAACTGCACCATCAGCAATCTTTGTTGCTGTGATCGATCCGTCACGAACTTGTGGGTTCGGATAGGTGCCAGCAAGGTCGCCACCAGCAGGACCACTTGGAGGGAAGACCGTTGGAATTACACCTGGTGCAATGTCGATGGCTTGAATGGTGCCATCTGTGATCTTGGCACTGGTAAGCGAATTGTCAGGAATCTTTGAAGGAATAACAGCGCCGTCGGCAATCTTCGTAGACGTGACAGCATTGTTAGCAATCGTTGGTGCAGGATATGTACCGGTAAGATCGCCAGACGCAGGACCAGAAGGTGGAAGCGTTGTTGGGATGACACCAGGAGCAATCTTGTTTGCTGTGATCGTACCATCAAGAATCTTGTCGCCAGTTACAGCGCTGTTCTGAATCTTCGATGTGCTTACAGCATTGTCGGCCAAACGGTTGTTGTCAACTGCGTTTGGACGAATCGTTGGATTCGGGAACGTACCTGTAAGATCGCCACCGGCTGGGCCCGTGAACGGAATGTCTGGGATAGCAACCATGGTAGCTGCTGTTACGCGACCGGCAGCGTCGATGGTGAGGCGTGGTACCATCAGCGTCGAGCCATAGATACCTGGAGTAACGCCGGTAGCGCTCATCTTCGCAGAAGTAATGGCGCCGTCTTGTACCTTGTCGGTTGATACCGCTCCATTAACAATCTTAGCATTCGATACCGATCCGTCGGCCAACTTGGTGTTGGTAACGCTAGCATCGCCAAGCTTTGCTGTCGACACTGCACCGTCTGCAATCTTCGCCGTCGTTACAGCGTTGGCTGCAATCGTCGGGTTAGGATAGGTACCTGTTAGGTCACCACCAGCTGGGCCAGATGGAGGCAATGTCGTTGGAATTAGGCCAACAGCAAGCTTTGCCGCTGTAATCGAATTGTTGGCAATCTTTTCCGTAGTAACGGCACCGTCTGCCAGCTTCAGCGTCGAGATTGCTCCGTCACGTACATCAACACCCGTTGTTGGGCCAGTTGGGTTCGTGATGGCAATTGTACCACCGGGGCTGGTGATGCTGGTGATGCCCTGAACCGTGATGTTGGCAGAGATGCGAACGGTATCGCCCGTTGTCGTAACGGTGATGCCGTTTTCACCAATGACGGTGATGTCGCCATCCTGTCCGTTAACGGAACGAACAACGTTCGTTGCGTTTTCGTCAAGTCCTTGTGCTACCAAGGCACGCTCGGCGCGGATGGCATAAGGAACAACGGCCAAGCGCGTACGAGGCAGGAATTCGGTTTGTCCAACGATACGTACCGAAAGGTAGAGTTGCTGCTCGAAGTTTACGCCGGCGAGACTATTGAACTCGCCAAGGTAAACGTTGAACAAGCCACCTGTAAGGTTGACGTCTGTGTGCGTCTCATCCCAAACCAGCGTACCACCAACGGGAGCTGTGTACAGCTCCACTTGGAGGTTTTGCGGGCCAGCAACGGGAGCGCCATTCGCTTGTGTGAGCAGACCTTGGTACGATATGCGGCGCTCAATTTGAGCTTGCACGGGAGAGGTTCCCAAGAGCAAGGCGCCAAATAGCGCTGCAGCCAGTCCAAGGCGAAACAATCGGTTCATGCGGACACCTGAAAAATGCGGTTGAAAAATTTTCATTCTAGGTTAAAACACGGAACGGGCTCGTGCCACGATGGCACCACCCAACGTCGTTAGCGGATGATTTGCATGCGTTGAACGCGGTAGACGGGTTGTCCGTCAATCGCTGAACGTCCAGATACTTCGTACATGTATGCACCTGAGCCCAATGGCTGGCCGGCGTTGTCCATGCCGTCGAAGTAGATGTCTTGTCCACCCGTCATCGACACCACAGCGTCGAGAGTGCGAACAAGATTCCCTACAAGGTCAAACACACGGATAGTAAGGGCACCTTCGATAGGCGCCGTAATGCGGATGGTCGTTCCGCTTGTGAATGGGTTCGGAAAGTTCGATACGCCCAATGAACGCTCGTTTACGCGATCCTCGTCGACCGAGGTTGGGTCAACGATTGGTAGCCAGAACCCTTGGCTAATCCGCGACTGGCCTTGGACTCCAATGCCAATGATGGGCTGGCCAATGGTGCCACTCAGCAGCACTTGACCAGAAACGGAAGCAATAGCTCCCCCACTGCCCAGTACCTGCCATGGCAGGCGCTCTCCTTGGGCATATCCCACTCCACTCGCAATAACCAATCCAGTAACAATCGACAGTATCGTACGGGTCATTGTCCCTCCGAAGGTTTTACTTCGCCACATCACGACGCCTCCACAGAGGTCGTTGCGCGTGACTTTCCAACATGCATAGCAGACACCACGCCTTCGCATGGTTGCTATACAGGGCGCGAATATAGAATGAAAGTTCATCTTGTCAAGCACATTTTTCTTTCGTGTTGTAACACAGAGTTGCCCCAAGAGTAACGCACTAATCCAATCAACACATAAGGGAAATGCATCAACTATCACAGTAGCAAGGAGTTAAGGGGCATCGACACACCTCGGCGCTGGTGAGACGAGGCCAATGTGATGCGTTCGTGATGTCGTAAAAAAGTGTCCACATGGGCCTCACTTCGCGTAAGCGATTGGATCGGTTGCTCCCGCTTCGCGGAAGCCGCGTAAGCGTAATGCGCATGAATCACATGTGCCACAGGCCTCGGCACTACCCTGATAACACGACCATGTGAGGTGCAGTGGAGCCATTAACCGCAGGCCCTCGCGGACGATGACCGCCTTGCTAAAGGAGATGACGGGCGTCAACACGGCGATGCGCGTTTCCGGACGCGTGCCAGCGTCGATAACGGCCTGAAACGCCTGAAAGAACTGGGCCCGACAATCGGGATAGCCACTAGAGTCTTCTTCGACAGCGCCTATGGCTATGGCCGATGCCCCTTGCACTTCGGCCCAACTGGTGGCTATGGCCATGATGTTGGCGTTGCGGAAGGGAACGTAGGTGAGAGGGACGTTGGGACGGTCGAGATCTGCTGGTTCGACGCCAAGGGAAAGGTCGGTGAGACTAGAGCCACCAATGGCTGCTAGATGCGAGATATCGCACACCAAGCGGCGTTCGATGTTGTAATGGTTGCAGATGTCGGTAAACGCCTGGAGTTCACGCTGCTGCGTGCGCTGACCGTAGTTAACATGAAGGGCGGCTACGTCGTAGCCCGCTTCGCGCACTAGGGCAAGCGTGACGCACGAGTCCATGCCGCCGGAAAGTAGAACGACGGCGAGCGGCATTATTCTTCCATGATTTCGACTTCCTTGGCAGCTACCAAGGTGTCGATGTCTTTTACATACTTGTCGGTATGTTTTTGTATCTCTTCTTCGCCGCGCTTCCTTTCGTCCTCGGAAAAGTGCTCGGTCTTTTCTGCCTTCTTAAGCTCTTCGTTGGCATCACGGCGTACGTTGCGTACGGCAAGCTTACCATCCTCGGCCATTTTCTTGCACTGCTTTACGATGTCTTTGCGGCGCTCTTCGGTAAGAGGCGGCACGACAAGGCGGATAATCTGACCATCGTTCTGCGGGGTAACGCCAAGGTTGGCGGCCAAGATGGCTTTTTCAGTGGGTCCCAGCACGCTGCGGTCCCACGGCTGGATGACGATGGTGCGAGCGTCGGGCGTGGACACGCTGCCTATTTGCGACACGGGGGTTGGTTCGCCGTAATACTCTACGCGGACGTTATCGAGCATTGATGCCGAAGCGCGACCGGAGCGAACCTTGCCAAGTTGCTGGCCAACGTGTTCGACGGCCTTTTTCATGTGGTCGACAGCTTCATCGATGATGGTTTTGACGGGCATGGTAGGCGTTCTTCGATGTTACGTTGTTTCGGTTACGGTGGTGCCTACCGGCTGGCCGGTAAGCAAGCGCAAGAGGTTGCCTCGCTCATTCATGTTAAACACCAGGATGGGCTTGCCATTCTCTTGTGCCATTGTGATGGCGGTCAGGTCCATTACGCGGAGATTGCGGTCGAGAACATCTTTGTACGAGATCGTATCAAATCGGACGGCATCGGCATGGCGCTCGGGGTCTTTGTCGTAGACGCCATCAACTCGCGTACCTTTGATGACAACTTCGGCTTCGATTTCTACGGCACGTAGCACGGCGGCAGTATCGGTAGTAAAATACGGATTCCCCGTTCCAGCGCCGAAGAGTACGACGCGTCGCTTTTCGAGATGACGGATGGCTCGTCGGCGAATGAAGCCCTCAGCAATCTGCTCCATGCGTATTGCCGTCTGCAGGCGCGTGGGCACGCCCTGCGCTTCGAGGGCATTCTGGAACGCAATGCAGTTGATCACGGTAGCGAGCATGCCCATGTGGTCGCCAGATACCTTGTCGATTCCCTTTCCAGCCGCCTGAACCCCACGAAAAATATTGCCTCCGCCAAAGACGATGCCGATTTCGACGCCTAGGGCGTGAACCTGCTGAACGTCTTCGGCGAAGGCACGTAGGGCATTAGGATCGATGCCAAACTGCTGCTCGCCCATGAGCGACTCGCCGCTCAATTTGAGGAGAATGCGGCGGTAAATGGGTTTCACGGCAGTCTCCAGATTGATGCGTTAGTTGGCCTTTTCGCCGATGTTGTAGCGTAGGAAGGACTGCACGACAACGGTGCCGCCGGCTACCTTTGCGATATCGTTTACGATGTCGCTTACCTTCCGCGATGGGTCCTTTACGAAGGTTTGCTCGATAAGAACGGTCTCTTCGTAGAACTTGCCCATACGACCCTGCGCAATGCGCTCTGCGATATCGGGGTTCTTGCCTTCTTGGATTGCTTGCGTGCGGTAGATCTCGGCTTCCTTCTCGAGTGTCGACGCGTCTACTTGGTCGCGACGTACATACTGCGGTTGCATGGCAGCAATCTGCATGGCAACGTCGCGAGCAATCGGGCGCGCTTCTTCGGGAATGGCGGGGCCGTCGAATTCAACTAAGACGCCAAGGCGCGAGCCAGCATGGGTGTAGTCGACGATATGACCGTTGGTTTGTACACGGCTGAAACGGCGGAGGCCAATCTTCTCGCTGAACTTTGCAAGGATTTCATCCTTGAGGTTGCCCAACGTCTTGTCACCGATTGAAATGGTCCACAGATCGTCTTCCGAGGCAACGTCATTGGCAAGCAAGACGTCGGCAATAGCATTGGCAAAGTTCACGAACTCCTCGTTGCGAGCAACGAAGTCGGTTTCGCAGTTGACTTCTACGATAGCTGCCGTCTTACCGTCTGGTGTGGTACGCACGACCACGATACCTTCGTTGGCTTCGCGATCGGCACGCTTGGCAATAGACGCGGCTCCGCGCTTGCGAAGCCATTCGATGGCACCATCGAGATCGCCATTGGACTCTTCGAGGGCCCGCTTGCAGTCGGCCATTCCTGCGCCTGACTTATCGCGCAGTTCCTTTACGAGAGATGCACTGATTGCTGACATGATGATGTTATGTGGCTTAGTTGTTGAAGTAGTGTTGGAATTAGTTCGAGCCGCCTTCAGCACGAGGTCCCGTCTTGCGGCCGCGAAGTTGGCGGCGAACCTTAGAACCTTCTTCGCCTTCACCTTCCTTGGCTGTGGCTTCGGCTACTGCGCCGAATTCGGCTGCACGAGCCTTGGCAACTTCCTTGCCTTCAACAAGGGCATCACCAAGGGCCTTCAAGATGATTTCGACAGTACGCACGGAGTCGTCGTTTGCCGGAATCGGGAAATCAACTTCGGTTGGATCGGAGTTCGTATCAACGATGCCAATCACGGGGATACCAAGGGTCTTGGCTTCCTTGATGGCTAGGTGCTCTTTCTTGATGTCGACAACGATAATGAGGCCAGGAAGGCGCGTCATTTCCTCGATACCACCAAAGACTCGACGTAGACGGTCGCGCTCGCGGCTGAGCATCAGACGTTCCTTCTTCGTGATCTTTTCGAAGGTACCGTCGACTTCCATCTTGTCAATGCCCGTGAGTCGCTTGATTGACTTACGAATCGTGGCAAAGTTCGTAAGCATACCACCCAACCAACGCTCGGTAACGTACGAAGCACCCACGCGACGCGCTTCAGCTTCGACGCTAGCTTGCGATTGACTCTTTGTGCCTACAAACAACACTCCACGGCCTTGCGACGCAAGGTCGAGTGCTGCATCGCGAGCCACATCAATAAGGAGCTGCGTCTTGCGCAGGTCGATGATATGAATCCCATTGCGCTCCATAAAAATGAAGGGGCGCATTCTTGGGTTCCAACGGCGGGTAAGGTGGCCGAAGTGCGCTCCAGATTCGAGAAGCGCTTCTACTGAAATGTGTGGCATGGTCCTACAGGACAAATACGGGTGGATGGAAAACCTCTGGATGCTTCTTCGGCGTACGGCGCCCGGGAGCGTCCCCCGCACTGCCTCCACATCCATGTGTGATATTCGACGGTTACGCAGTCGTGCCTGCCCCCGTCGAGAGGCAGGCACGCACGTGATTGTTCGAGATTAACGCTTGGAGAACTGGAAGCGCTTACGGGCCTTCTTTTGGCCGTACTTCTTGCGCTCGACCATACGCGGGTCGCGCGTAAGAAAGCCTGCTGGGCGCAGTACCGAGCGAAGTTCGCCGTTGTATTCGACAAGCGCACGCGCTACTCCAAGACGAACAGCGCCGGCCTGACCTGCCTTGCCGCCACCACGGACGGTGACGTAGACGTCAAACTGCGAAACAGCCTGCGCCAACTCCAACGGCATCATTGCGTCACGGCGATACGTCTCTATCGGGAAATACTCTACAAGAGGAGTACGGTTGACAAGGACGTTGCCCGTTCCACTCGAAAGGCGCACTTGGGCTACGCTGCACTTGCGACGTCCGGTACCGTTATAGGTCTTCATGTATGCTCCAGCTTGGCTTATTGTTGATTGGATGAATATGGCAGCTCGTATACCTTTGGAGCTTGCGCAACATGGGGATGATCGGTGCCAGAATACACCTTGAGCTTGCCATGCATGGCCTTACCAAGGCGATTCTTTGGCAACATGCCCTTAACGGCCAATTCAATGACCTCCTCTGGCTTCGACTGCATCAGGTCGGAGAACTTGCGGTGACGACCACCACCAGGATATCCAGTGTTGTGGAAGTACTCCTTTTGTTCAGCACGCTTGCCCTGCATCACCACCTTGTCGGCGTTGATGACAACCACATTATCACCACAGTTAACATGCGGTGTGAACGATGGCTTGTGCTTGCCCCGGATGAGGCGCGCAATCTGCGTTGCTAAACGTCCCACGGTTTGCCCTGAGGCATCAACCACCCACCAGTCGACGGAGACGTCTTCCTTGCGTAGGGACTTCGTAATGTTGGCACTTGTCTGCATAATTCTTCCTCCCCACATTGGGGGTGATACGCGTCGTTGATTCTTTTCGAGCTTGCAAACTTACGGCAGCGACGTGGATTCTCCAAACCGAGGGGGATTTGGCTCAATGCCCATCGCCATTATGCCACCTACCCAAAGGTGACGGTAGCGACCGAAACGGCGCTGTTGGTCTCTTCGTCATGCCACACATGGTGCCGCTCGACGTGGCCCGCAAGTTTGCCTTGGAGTTGCTCGGCAGCACGAAGGCCAAACCACACGGGTGCCGCCCCACAGATGCGATACCGATTCTGCTGGCGCTCTAAATGACGGCGCCATGCATCGGGCTCGCCTCGCTCGAGCAAGGCCAATAGCGCTGTATCGTTAGCGCGCACGGCATCGAGCAACTCGCTCGCTGCTTCGTCGTCGCCAAATCGATGGCCTACATGGGCCAGGTCGCCGCTGATGCACCAGAGTACACGCTTTCCGGTAGACGCCACGACGTCGGCAATGGTCGACGCGATAACAGCGCATCGCTGATCGTCTGCATCGATGGATGCCACCAAGATGGGCAAAACGGTAACGTCACGCTCCGCAAGAACATGCCGCAAGAGCACGGCGTGGAACTCGATGGAATGCTCTCCGCGATGCGCATGGTCGTTCGACGCCACCACAGGGATTGCCCCCTCGTGGCCGTGGTCGAGTGCCTGCAGTGCTAGCCGCAGTGCGCGCACGGCTTCGACGTCGGTGGGTAGAATTCCAAGCGGCGTCTCGAAATGCTTTTCGGTGAGCAGCACCTGCTGGTCGTTAGCATAATGCGACGTACCAATGATGACGACGAGCTCAGCTTCGGTGGAAGCAACTCTACGCCATGGCTGGTACGCATCGGCAGCAACGTGAAAGTCAAGATGCGGTGCAAGCATGGCTACAACAGGAGCGCCCGGCTCGGTTGACCCGTCGGCAGCGCCAAGAAGGCGGTCAAAGAACAATCGGCATTCACCCTCGTCGGCAGGATACGACGAACCGGCAAAGGCGGCTGGACGCACATCGGAAGCATCCCACTGGGCAAAATGAGCAGCACGGCGGCGCTCCGCCTCGGCAGTGTCGAGGAAACCAAGCGCGTCAAGCTGTCCGATAAAGGCCCGCAAGCGAAGCCACTGCGCCTCGTTGTCTTCAAGATTGACCGCAACACGGAAATCATCCCACGTCATGCTGCCATCCATGATCTCAAAGAGGCCAAGCAAGTTGGTGTCGACGAGAATTGGACTGTCCACAAGCCCCAACGTGCATGACAGCATCAGTTGCTCGTTTCCGTCATCGTCGACGTGGACGTCGAACATAACCTCGGGGCGAATCGCAGGTACGTAGTTGTTCATCGTGGGCCGTTGATCTTTTGGTCGAGCTTGCGCACAACGACGAAGCCGATGCCCCCTGCTAAGAAAAAGATGACAGCAGCGACGTAGTACCAAAAGTTGCCAATAACGAGGCCTGCACCAATCATCAGCAGTGCCCCAAGGCAACATGATACGAGAATGGTGACGAGAGCACCAGTTAGTGATGTTCGTTTACGAGTCATGGCATTGTTGGTGGATTGCGGTAGGTTGAAACATAGAACATGTAGTTGCGAGCGCTTTGATCGAGAAAGGCGCGCTCTTCGTTGGTTATCGGGCGTACGACTTTGGCTGGCACACCGGCTACAAGGTGTCCTTCGGGGACGACGAAGCCCTCGCGGACAACACTACCGGCAGCGATCATGCTGTAGTCTTCAACAACGGCACGGTCCAACACTGTGGCGTTCATGCCAACAAGAACACTATTTCCGATCGTGCACCCATGTAGCATTGCATGGTGACCGATGGTTACGTCGTTACCAATCGATAGTGGATTCTTCTTGTACGTGCAATGCAGCATGGCTAGGTCTTGCACGTTGGTGCGCTCACCGATGCGAATCCAGTGCACGTCTCCGCGAATTACCACATTAAACCACACTGAACTGTCGGCACCAATCTCGACATCGCCAAGAATGACAGCGCCTTGGGCAACGAACACCGAATCGTGAATAGTTGGTGCGATACCCATGTAAGGTATTATTAATCCACCCTCGGCAGGGACGATATTCATGGGCGTGATGGCAGTGTAGTGACGAACGTAGCTACCTTGTCGATGAACCACGACTTCTGGTCTAGGAATACTGAATGCGAAGCCATAGGAACGGTCTCAACACGATCAGTACCAATCACGTCAGCGATTGATCGAATCGACGCCGCATTAAAAAGTCCATCGTGTTCACCATATAAACCGATCATGGGAATGGTAGCCCGTATGGTCTTCGCCAACGTCGTGTAATCTGTCGTAGTATACCGCTCATTGTTCAAAAAACCCGCTACAGGAGGCATCGTCATATTCGACATCCACTGCTTGGCGCTAGGATGTGCTTTTAAAACGGCCTTTACTTCGTTAGCTTCTGCCGTGGGCATGGGGACGTTATAGCAGCCCGCCTTCATTGCCAGCATAAATGTACTGGAGCTATACATAATACTCGACGAATCCATTGCCGCAACCGTACGCAGTGTGCGAATCGAGGCGCTGTCCTGCCGCTGCTGAAATCGCTGCAAGCAGTTGTTCTGTACCACCCTCAACATTTCGCCCATGTTGAAAGGGGCACCGACAAACACGATGGCCGAGACGTGTTGCGGTTTAGCTGCAGCATATTGCATGGCAACGATTCCACCAAACGAATGCGCAATAAACGCGGCGCGAGAAATTGACAGCGACCTAAGAATACTGTCAATGTCAGATGTCGCCTCTTGAAAGGTATACCTGCCACCAACAGACTGACTCCGACCACATCCTCGCTGGTCGAAGCACACAACAAACAACCCGCGATTGGCTAAATCTTGCGCAACGGCAAATTCGAACGAAGCCGAATTATATCCAGGGCCACCATGCAGGAAAACAACCGCAGGATGAGAACGATCGCCAAACGTCTGAACAAACAATTGTGCAGCAACACTTTGAGTGAAACTGAAGACAATTGCACCAATAATCATTAACCGCGTAAATACTATGCGCATATGCTCATCCCCTTCGTTGAAAATGTGCAGTTTCTGCCTGAGCTACCCATTGGTCGACATTTGCCAACATATAGTTTTTAGCCGCAGTGACATCGTTTGGAATATCACCCTCAAGAATGGCCTCTTCAATCATCCATTTTATGTAGCCGATGGTGCGTGACGGCGGCAGACCGGTGATAGACATAATTTCCTCTCCTCGTAACGGCGACTGGAAACTACGAAGCTGGTCGCGTTCCGCAACAGCATCAATCTTGGCCTTTACCACATCGTAGTTGCGCGTGTAGCGCTCGGCTAATCGTGGGTTCTTGGTCGTAACGTCGGCCTTGCACAGCACAAACAAGTCATCAAGCGCCTCACCGGCGGCAACGGCCAAACGCCGTATTGCCGAGTCTGTAACGCCTTCGTCGACCAACATCATCGGTCGCTGGTGCAGGCGCACTAGTCGCTGCACATAGTCGAGGTGATCCATCGGCAACTTCATTCGCCGAAAGATCTTCTCCTGCCAACGCGCCCCCACGTCCTCATGACCGTGAAACGTCCAGCCAGTACCCTCCACAAATCTCTTTGTTTTCGGCTTAGCAACATCGTGCATAAGCGTTGCAAGGCGCAGCCAGACGTTATTGCTCACCTTGGCTACGTTGTCGACAACTTGAAGCGTATGTAGGAAGACATCCTTGTGTCGGTACTCCCTATTCCCCACTGCCACAAGGTCGACGCCAGCCAAGGCATGTACTTCGGGCAGAATATGCTTGAGGAGTCCGGTCTGAAACAGCACCTTCAACCCTATACTTGGCAAGGGGGCACCGAGGATTTTCAGAAACTCGTCGGTAATACGCTCTTGCGAGATAATGCCGATACGGTCGGCCATGGAAGTGATTGCCCGCTCTGTTTCCACGTCAATACGAAAGCCCAGTTGGGCCGCGAAGCGAGCAGCGCGCATCATACGCAAGGGGTCGTCGCTCATGGTAACCACTGGGTCGAGCGGAGTGCGTAGCACGCCGTCGGCAAGGTCGGCTTGCCCTCCAAAGAGGTCGACGACGTGCCCCAATGTCTCCGGCGCAAGCGAGGCTGCCATGGCGTTAACCGTGAAGTCACGGCGGCGTAGGTCGTCGTCGAGCGAGCCCATGGTTACTACGGGCTTGCGCGAATTGGCGTGATACTCTTCGCGTCGGGTGCCAACGAACTCGACGTGCATGTCGCCGATAGGTACCATTGCAGTGCCGAAGCGTTCGTAAACGATGGCTTTGGAGTTGAACAGGTTGGCAACCTGACGTGCAAAATCGACGGCGTCGCCTACGATGGTGATATCGACATCACTCCTTGCCCTGCCCATCAGGGCATCTCGCACGTAGCCGCCAACGACATATGCCGATGCCCCTTTATCGGCAGCTAGGGCAGCGATACGTAGGATGATTGGATGGTCTATAACAACGATACTGGCCATGAACGAAGGACGCCGGCCACAGTGGACCGGCGCCGTGAAGTGCTGTGTTATGGTGAAACCGGTTTAGGCAGTGTATTGCGGAACGTCGCGTACGGCACGTGTGCCCGACGAGCCTTTGTCGCGCCGGTCCATTGCCACGAGTGCCGACGCATATACTTCCTTCCATGTGAGGCCAAAGTATTCCATAAGCTCTTCGGGTTCGCCGGAGCCGCCAAAGGAATCTTTGACTCCGACAAACTCGATAGGCACTGGAGCGTTCTTTGCCGTGACTTCGGCAACGGCACCACCAAGGCCTGCGTGAACTTGATGTTCTTCGGCAGTAACAATTGCTCCACACTCGCGGGCTGCTGCAGTAACGGTGGCTACGTCGAACGGCTTGATCGTGTGCACATTGATAACGCGAGCCTTGATGCCCTTCTTGGCAAGTTCTTCGGCGGCGCGTATGCACTCCCACACCATGCTGCCGCAGGCGATGAGGGCAACGTCTGATCCGTCGGTAAGTTGGATGGCCTTGCCGAGCTCGAATGGCGAATCTGCCGTGTTGAACATTGGCACAGGCGAACGACCGAAGCGGATGTAGGCCGGACCAACCATTTCACCCATGGCGATGGTGGCCTTACGGGCCTCTTCGAAGTCGGCCGGCACAATAAGGGTCATGTGCGGCAGGGTGCGCAGGAACGCAATCTCTTCGAGGACTTGGTGGGTTGCACCGTCGGGACCAACCGAGATGCCAGCATGCCCGCCACCGATTTTTACGTTCGCTTCGTTGTAGGCAACAGAGATGCGAAGCTGGTCGGCATTGCGCAACGCACAGAACGCTCCGTACGATGCGAAAAACGGGATCTTGCCGCTAAGGGCAAGGCCGGTGGCAATCGTCGTGGCGTTCTGCTCGGCAATGCCGATGGAGAAAAAGCGGTCGGGAAACTTGTCCTTGAACATGGACGTGAGCACCGATCCGGTGATGTCGCCGCCAAGGACGACGACGTTGCTATGGCGTTCGCCAAGAGTGACGAGGCCTTCGCCAAAGCCATGGCGCGTGGGTTTTTGTCCGAGAAGTTGAGGGGTCATGGTGTCGGTAATCAAGGGTGCTGAGCAAGTTCTTCCAAGGCGGCGATGGCTTGTTCCTGTGTTGGAGGTTTGCCATGCCATTCGAATTTGTCGTTCATAAACGACACGCCATGTCCCATGTAGGTTCTGGCAATAATGGCTGTGGGCTTGCCGGTGCCCCCTGCCTGATTGGCAAGGAACTGATCGAAGCCACGGAGCAGGTCGGCATAGTCGTGGCCATCAACAACGATGGTATCGAAGCCGAACGACTGGCATTTGTCGACGATGGGATAGACGTTCATGACGTCGGGCACACGACCGTCGATTTGACAGTCGTTGTTGTCGATGAGCCAGCAGAAGTTATCGAGCTTGAAATGCGACGCCGACATGGCTGCCTCCCAGACCGAGCCTTCTTGCAGCTCGCCGTCGCCTGTAAGGCAGAAGACTCGCTTATCGGTGCGGTCGAGGAGCTTGTCGGCCATGGCCATACCAACGGCGATGGAGATGCCTTGGCCGAGCGAGCCGGATGATGTTTCGACACCAGGAAGGTGCATATCGCGGCCGGGGTGCCCTTGTAGGCGCGTGTTATACTTGCGAAGCGTTGCCTGCTCGTCTTTAGGATAGCAACCGGCATTGGCTAGAGCAGCATACATGACCGGAGCCATGTGACCGGCCGACAGGACAAAGCGGTCGCGGTCGGGCCACTGCATGTTGTCGGGCTTATAGCGCATTACACCGCTGAAGTAGAGAACGGCAAAAATATCGGCCGAGCCAAGCGGCCCACCGGAGTGGCCAGAGCCTGCGCGAACGAGCATGCGAACGATATCTCGGCGGATCTCGTTTGCGATGGCGGCGAAGGCAGCGGGCTCGCGCCGTTCGTTGGTGAACGTCGTGGTGTTGAAGTCGAGCGACTGTTTGGTTGCTATGTCCATGGACAGAATGCGAATGGATGGCGGAAGAGCGGCAAAACTACGAATTTGCCTGAAGCTCTACCCACGTCATGTGTTTTGATGCGATTGGTATATTGCCTAACCAAACGTGAGCACCATACAGCCGGAGACATCCATGAAATCGTCCTTCTTCACGCGCCCTCTTGTCACACCGCTGATTGTGGCATTTGTTGTTACGGTTATGTTCGGCTCTACTGCACAAGCGCAGGGGGATGGCGCAGTGAATCCAGCCATTTCGTTGCTTGGGACCGAGTTTGTTGTGGCGTTCCCAATCAACGACGGATCACAGTTTCAGAGTCCGGCCAACCTGGAGATTTACATCACTTCGCCGTTGGCTAGCGCTACGGTGGATGTTCGGGTTGGCAGCAGTTCTGCTGTGCAGCGACTTACCATTCGTAGAGGCGAGCGCGTGACGCTGACAACAAGTGCTACTGGACAGTATTCGCTACCAGCGGCAATCGAGATTCAGCCGGACGACTCCGAGAAGGTCATGGAGAAGGGGATCACGATTACGTCGACTGCCCCTATTTCGGTCCATGTGATGAACGCAAAGGCAGTATCATCGGATGGATATACTGCGATACCAACGCATCATTGGGATACATTGTATCTGGCAACGACCTACTACGACTTCAACGAGAAGAACAATCGTAATACGTGGGCCGGTGGGTTTTGCGTAGTCGCGAAAGATGATGACACAGAAGTCACGATGCGATTACGCGGAACTGGTGGCGGATTGGCCACAACACGCGGTGGGCGGAGGATTGGTGACGAATTCACAGTCACTCTGCAGCGCGGCGAAGTGTATCAAGTGATGGGCGACGGGACAACGCGCAAAATGTTCGACCTGACGGGTTCGATGATCACATCAACGAAACCAGTGGGCCTTATCTCCTTCCACGCCCGCACAGCGATGCCGAACGCTGGGCCAATGGATGGCCGCGATCACCTCGTGGAGATGACGCCGCCAGTGTCGGCCTGGGGCAAGCGCTACGTAACCCTAGAGTACTCGCGAGAGAGGAAGAACGGCATAGGCCGCGGTGATTACTATCGAGTGCTTGCGGCTTACGACAGCACTCTTGTAACCGGTAGGTTTTACGACAAGGTGACCAAGAATCTTGTCGGCAATGTCAATAGCGGACGTTTAAACGCCGGTGAGTTTCAGGACTTCTTCTATCCAGGCGCTACTCCGGCCGTCTTGCCTTATGGCGTTGTGATGTTCGAGAGCGACAAACCATTCTTTGTGATGCAGTACTCGACGTCGGCAACTTGGGATGGTGACACGCAAAACGACCCATTCATGATCAACGTCACACCTATTGAGCAGTTCTTATCAGGGGCCGTTTTTCAAACACCGACTCTTGACAATTACAATGTTCAACTCCTCAACTTGGTGATTCATGTACTACACCCGGAAACGGAAATCGAAGACCTTAAGTCACTCCAGATCGACGGAAAACCAGTCTGGAACACCTCCCTTGTCGTCGATTCCCCCGCTCTTTTGGCCGCTGATAATCCGATTCCTTACGACACCATGTACCGCCTGCGACATGTTACGATTCGATTCGGTGACCGTGGCAGTTGGCGTACCATATCAACCAATGGACGCCTTCGATTTGGGGGCTACGTCTACGGCTTTGGCAACTTCGACTCGTACGGCTATCCCGCCGCAGCGGGTTTTCCCGACCTGAGCGCCGATGCAGTTGGATCCAGCATTATCTCAACAATCGACACAGTGAATCCGTCTGGCTCGCAGCGCACTATCCAGTTTGCCACTGTTAATGCCGCTAACGGTGGTTCCCCTCGAATCGCCTATGTCCGCGAGGATCTTTCCTTTAACGTCTCTCTGCAAGGGGCATTGGGACACTTCTCGCGCGTCACCGCGTCGACACGCGCCGAGGTGACCGTCGAACAAGTCGATACGACGTCGCCCGCCTTTGCGCGCCTTATTGCGTATGACTTTGCTGGCAACGTCGACACTGTAACGGTGTCCTTCGCCGCCCGCGACACCACGACGAGTTCTGTCGATGCATCCGAGTCGTCGCCATTGCGGGTTTATCCAGTGCCGGCAACGTCGTGGATACACATTGAAGGGCTATCTGACGGTGGTCAGCTTCAGTTGTTCGACTCTCGCGGCGTGGCGCTTCGCGCCGAACGCGTAGAAACAGCCACCATGGAGTTGGATCTGACGAACGTACCGACGGGACTGTACACCCTGGTGTTCACGAATAACGGTCGCCGTCAGGCCATTTCGGTGCCCCTTGTCCGGTAAGGATTGGTAAAAGCCCGAAAACGGGCTGTGGGTAACCAAACTGGCCGGTTTTTGTTATGCGATTGTTAGGTTTGCCGGGGTGTTCGTGCACGTGCGCGTTGCAGCGCGTATAGTACGAGCGCCACTCGACACGCATTATCCATGTAAGTCGTTGGTTTACATGGTGTTAACTTTCGCCAATCATCAGTTCTCAATGGAGTCGTTCATGATTCGATTTGTCTACGCAATTGTCGTCATGTTTGCGTTGCTAGCATCACCGCGCGAGGGTGTCGCGCAGAACAAGAAGGTATATGATGCCCTGCAGAACGCCAGTGGCGCCCAGGGACGAGAGTTCGTGGTCGCATTCCCGACGAATGACGGCTCGGCCGGCCAAGGAACAGCGAATCTTGAGATGTACTTTGCAACATCGGCGCGTGAAGCAGTGGTTGACCTCCGATTTGCCGGAGAGACTGCGACGAAGCGATTTACCGTGAGAAACGGGGTGATCACCACGCTATCAACGTCGCTCACTGGCGTTCTATCGTTGTCGACCGGCTACGAAATCCAGTACACAGAGTCCGAAACGATCCTCCAGAAAGGTATCATCGTAACCTCGACAGCACCCGTGTCGATTTATGTCATCAACGCCAAAAGTGTGTCATCGGATGGATACCTTGCCTTGCCGACCAGCGTGTGGGGACGTAAGCACATCGCTACCAGCTATTATGATTTTCGCGAGCTGAACACACGTGAGTCGTGGGCAGGTGGATTTTGCATCATTGCCAAGGACGACGACACTGAGGTGACGATTCGTCTGAAAGGTGTTGGAGGTGGAACCGCTACCACACGTAATGGAAGAAGGATTGGCGACGTGATTACGTTGAACATGCGTCGGGGCGAAGTGTACCAGGTAATGGGTGATGGCAAGACGCGAAACAGCTTCGACCTAACTGGCTCGGAGATTACATCGACAAGACCAGTCGGATTGCTTTCGTTCCATTCACGAACAGCCATGCCCAATGCCAACACGTTGAACGGTCGTGATCACTTGATTGAAATGACGCCGCCCGTTTCAGCATGGGGTAAGCGGTATGTGACGTTGGAATATTCACGCGCACAGATTAACGGCCTTGGCCGTGGCGACTATTACCGCATCATTGCAGCCGAAGACAATACGCGCGTGACTGGGCGCTTCTTGAACAAGGTCTCCAAGCAGCTGATTGGCAACTTGAACAGTGGCCTTTTGAATGCTGGCGAATTCCAAGACTACTATTATCCTGGCGGCACTCCTGGCACACTTCCGTATGGCGTGGTGATGTTCGAAAGCAACAAGCCATTCTTTGTGATGCAATATTCGACCTCGGCGAACTGGGACGGTGACAATCAGAACGACCCCTTCATGATTAATGTTACTCCCATCGAGCAGTATCTAACGGAGACGATTTTCCAGACACCGACACTTGACAACTTCAACACACACCTTCTGAACCTTGTCATTCACGTCCTTCATCCGGAAACAGAACAGGAGGACTTGCGCTCCTTGGAAATCGACGGCAAGCCAGTTTGGAACTCCAATCTTCAGATAGACGCTCCGGTTCTGTTTGCACCCGAGAACCCTATTCCCAACGATTATGGTTTGCGCCTTCGTCACGTGACCGTGCGATTTGGCGAGCAAGGTGGTACACACACGATCAAAACCAACGGCCGCATCAAGTTCGGAGGATACATCTACGGCTTCGGTAACTTTGACTCCTACGGTTGGCCTGCTGCAGCCAACTTCCGCGATGTATCGACTGTTGACACGCTACCTCCACTCTTCACAAAGACCGAGGACTGCGGCGACTACACCTACAATGCTACTGAACTACGCAATCAGCCAGACCCGCCAGTCATACCGCCAACGCGTGACTCCATGCAAGTGGAAACTGGCTTCTTCTCGATCAGCTTAACGCCAGAGAGCAACAACTATCGCCTCGTGTTAGTCACAGATCCAACAGGAGAATTCCCGAAGGAACCGTCCTACAAGCGCTATCAATTCAAACTTGAAGTAATCGACAAGAGTAGGGACGCCGTTGGATATCTCGTTCTACAAGATTATGCCGACAACTTCGCATTTGATACCGTTCGATTCTTTGCCGACCGCCTTACGATCGAGCCGCAGCTCGTAGATTTTGGCCGCATGCGGCTTGGGACATCGGCTCGCAGACAGTTCACACTCCGAAACCAAAGTGGAGCTGCGTTGAACGTTTCCGAGATACGATTCAAGGGTGCTGGTAGCGGCAAATTCACAATCGTTGGTGGAGCAATTCCTCCTGCAGTACAGATTCCGGACGGTGGCACGCACATCGTTGAAATCGAATACCTTGCCAACGAAGAAACAACTGATCCTCGTAGCGACTGGGACGTTGACACGCTCATCGCGGTGACTGGTTGCTCGCAGTTTACCATGGCCATGCAAGGCATGGCTGTGATGCCTCGCATTACTGTTGTCGATTGGGACGCAGGCACACGGGCGGTGAACGAGGAGAACTGCTTGTCTGCTGGACTTCGTATCACGAATCCGGGTACCGACACCTTGGTGATTTCCAACATCACTGGCGTGGCAGGCTCGTTCCGCCTATCCAATCCAACGACGCCAGCATTGCCTATCCGCATTCCACCTGCCGTTTTTGCCCCACAAAACGTAGTATTCTTGCAAACTGCATGCTTCCAACGTAACAGCGTTGGCTCCGAAGAAATCGACGTCACGTTTACCACCAATGGCGCCGAAGGCGACAGTGTCTCCAACTGGAAGGGCCGTACACAAGCCCCAGGTCCGTTCATCAAGGGTCACGACTTCGGCTCGCTGCGCGAGAATTCGCTACGTCGCTTCGCTGTTGCTGGTGCACCAACCGTTACAAGCGACTGTATCGTCTACAACACCGGTACTGAGACCATTCGTCTTACAGGCATCCGCTTCGTTGAAGGTGGCACTGAATACTGGCCAGCAGGTAGCACCGAAGCCAACTACATCTTCAAAATCGGAGCTATCACCCTGAATGGGGCACCGATTGGCGCAGGCGTCGACATGACGAGTACCGGCGATACGCCGAACGAGATTGTGACGTTCGAGGTGTTCTTCAGACCCAACGTCGGTATCCCCGCCACGATTTCAACGGCAGCCGTCGAGCCCGTGTTCTCCACGGCCGGCGTGCCCGGCGTAACCGACAACCTGCGCGGCGAAGGCCTACTGCCAACGGCCGACGTCAACGTCGTTACCATGACATGCTTGCAGACGCCCGAAGGTATCGACGTCGACAACAACCTCGTCATCCCCAACACAGGAACGATGCCACTTACCATTAGCAACATCACGCTAGCAGGTGGTGCCATGTGGACGTTTGCAACACCACCTACATTCCCTATCGTCGTACAGCCAGCAACATCGGCCAACGTGGCAATCCGGTTTATGCGCCCCATTGGCGACCAACGCGGTCACAACGTCGACATCACCGTCACCCACGATGCTATTCGTGGCAACGGTGTCGACGAGGCCGTCGTTACCACTACATCGCCGGCACGCTGGAGCGTCGGCTCATGCGACAGCCCGATTCCAGATGTAACAGACCTGACGTTTGGCCCTCAGCGGACCGATTGCGACACGCCAGAGGGTAACATCGTTATCTCGGTGACCGGTGGTGGTCGCCCAGTTGAGATCCGCGCAATTGAGCAGCTTGGCCCCGACAACAATCAGTTCCAGATTGTCGAGATTCTCAATCCTGCTGGCACTCCGGTCACGGTTCCGTTTTTTGCTGCCCCTGGAGAGTCGTACAGAATTCGCATCCGCTACGTGCCTACCACCGAAGGCAATCACGAGATGCGCCTCCAGATTCGCAACTTTGGGCAAGGCGACAATGTCGAACTCGTTCAGGATCTGATTTCAACCATCACCGGCTCGGCCCGTCGATTCCCTGTTACCTTTAACCTTGTAAACGATATTCCGGCCAACGCGGCACGCAATCCCGGCGAAGAGGTTACCTACACAGTCAACGTACGGGCAGCCGACTATCCCAACCTAGAAATCACATCGGCAGAGTTCGTTGTTGACGTCAAGGACGACGCTCTCGCCTTTGTTCAGGGTTCAGTAACGGCACTCATTCCGGGCTGGACAGTCACTGGCCCCGTTGAGCGCCCATCTGCCACTGCCGGTCGTACCGAGTGGGTATTCACTGCCTCGGGAACGCCAGCCGTTGGTGCAGACGCCGACGTATTCCGCTTCAAGGCAGTCTTGTTGCTAACCTCAGACTTTGCCTCACAGCAAAACCTCACTGTCAACATGCCTCGCCCATGTCAGGTACCGTCGTCGACCGGTGCTGCCACATCCATCTTCAACTGCGCCCTAACCCAGCGCGTGATTGCCCTGGGTCGCACCAACTTCGCCCTACCTCCGGTTATACCTAACCCAGCCGTTGGAGGTAGCGTTACCGTTGACTTTGGCGTTGGCATTAACACGCATACCACTATCGACCTTATCGATATGTCAGGACGCGTCGTTCGTACGTTCATCAACTCGGCACTTACTGCAGGTGAATACACCCTACAGTTCCCCACCAGCGGGCTACCGAGCGGTGCCTTTATCGTGAGAATGCAGAGCGGACCGTATAACGCAACGCAGCGAGTCATCATCACCGACTAATCGTCAACAAAGCCGACTGGAACAGTGGGCTGAGCCGTTCGCCGGTTCAGCCCACGTTTGTTTATGTCGCTTGTGAATGGCACAAAATATGCTACCTTTGTAGGCACTCCGAAGTGTGCTTCTCATAGAATGCTCGTCTCGCGAAACATATCGACCACGATTACCGCTCGCCTAGTGGCGTCGGTTGCGGCGTTATGCCTCGTTATTGCTCCTGCCTTGGCCGACAAGGCCAAGAAGCCCATTAGCCAGGCGATCGCGCCCACGAAGAATACGTCGAGCATTCTTATTCACGGTAGCCCGTTGCACGCCGTCATGGAGGCAACGATGCATGCTATTGGACAAACGGCGAAGCTACAACCACGCCAGACCACGCCGACGGCGCCTCGTGTTGAACCTCAGCGTACGCAGACGCTTAACCGTGATGCAGACTCTACGCGGAGAGACAATCGTATTGTTCAGGCGCGAGCTCACAACGACGTCTTCCACGCTAAGATTGAACTCATCAACGACGAGCCATCCCTCGACGTAGGCATCTATAACATGCTCGGCAAGAAGGTCCACGACGTTTACCGTGGTAGCGCCGGCCGTGGGTCTAGCGAATACTCCGCCCCCGTATCGGATCTGCCCGAGGGCGTCTATATCTGCGTGGTGCAGGGTGCGGACTTCCGGCGTGCCGAGAAGTTCTACCTTTCTCGCTAAATGCACTTCCCCACTCGTGCCATTCACATTGGCCAAGAACCCGATGAACTCACCGGGTCGGTAACCGTTCCTCTCTACCAAACCTCGACGTACGCCCAAGAGGAAATCGGAAAACATAAGGGCTACGAATACGCTCGGACGCAAAACCCTACACGCGACCGTTGGGAAGAATGCCTCGCCAATCTTGAAGGGGGCGTCGCTGCTTATGCCTTCGGCAGCGGATCCGCCGCCGTTGATGCCGTGATGCGCCTGCTGAGCGCTGGCGACCACGTCGTGATGGCCGAAGACATGTACGGCGGCACCTTCAGGCAAGCCGAGCGGGTACATCGACGCTTTGGGCTTACGTTCACGTATGTCGACATGCGGAATCCCGACAACGTACGCGCCGCCCTGACGCCGCAAACGCGCATGGTTTATACCGAGACACCAACGAATCCGATGATGACCATCACGGATCTTCGGGCCGTGGCCGCCATTGCTGCCGAGGCCAATGCCATCATGGTCGTCGACAACACCTTTGCCACTCCGTTTTTTCAGCGCCCCTTAGAACTAGGCGCCGATATTGTGCTACACTCAGCTACAAAGTACTTGGGTGGACACTCCGATCTTGTCCATGGCATCGTGGCTACGCGCCATCAGCACCTTGCCGAGCAGATTGGCTTCCTTCAGAACGCTGTGGGCGCGGTTCCGGGGCCGCTAGAGTGCTGGCTGTGCCTACGCTCGGCCAAAACCCTACACGTGCGAATGGAGCGCCATGCATCGAATGCTCAACAGATTGCAGAATGGCTGGAAACACAGCCTTCTGTGAAGGCAATCTATTATCCCGGACTACCCTCTCACCCACAACATGCCTTGGCCGCAAGCCAAATGTCGGGCTTCGGTGGCATGATTAGCATCGAACTTGGGTCGCTGGCAAAGGCCGTCGAAGTAACGAAACGCCTCAAACTGTTCTGCTTGGCAGAATCGTTGGGCGGCGTAGAGTCGCTAGTGTGCCACCCTGTTAGCATGACACATGGCAGCGTACCGCCTGAACAACGTGCTCGGTTGGGTATAACGGACGGACTTATCCGCCTAAGCGTAGGCATCGAAGACGTACGCGACTTGATTGCCGACCTAGAACAGGCCCTACAGGCCTAGGCCTGCTTGCGAATGCCAATGACGTTGTAACGTCCTGTTACAAACTGAATGTCCGCAAACGTCGCATTACCAGCCGGATTCGCGCCCGCCCCGTGGTAGTCGCTGAATGCGGCAGACTGATTAACCCAGACGAAGCTATCGAAGTTAAAGGCAACGGGAGCACCTGCGTCTACTAGTGCTTCTGCAGCCGCATCCTGCTTTCGCTCGTCTGTGGTGTACACAAGTGTTGTGAGTGCGCCATGAGCCCTAACGCTAGCTGCAACGCGTTCTACGGCATCGTCGAAGCTCTCGGTAACCACCATAAACGACACCGGACCAAACCACTCGTGTTCGTATACATCGGCACGATCGACCGGTGCCCACAGTACTAACGGCGAAATCGACCTCGCTTGGTCGAAGCCGGGCTGCTGCACAAAGGCACTTGGGCGAATCACCTCGAATCCAAGATCGAGTGCTTCGGCAACACGATCAGCAGTCCGCTCATTCTGAATTGCTCCCAGCGTCCCCGGCCCCGCCTTCTCGTTATGTACAAGCGCATCGATACGCTCAGCCAGCAGTCGTGCTACGTCGGCTGGCGCTAACACTGTGCCATCAGCAACCTTCACGCCCGTTGCGGGCACAAAGATGTTTTGCGGTGCTGTACACATTTGCCCACTATACAAACTCAATGCAAAGGCGATGTTGTCGAATGCCGCGTTGGCATCCGTTACAGACTCTACCACCACACAGTTTACGCCGGCCTTCTCTGTGTACACGGTTTTTCCAAGGGGCAGCGCCTCACGTTCCACGGTGGCACCAAAGACGGGACCACCGGTGTAATCAATGATACGTACTTCGTGATGACGCACAAGGTCGAGACCAATAGGAGCACCCACCGTATCGGCGGCAAGCTGAATCACGTGTGGATCGACGCCTACGTCGGCCAGTGCCCGTTGCACTTCGGCAATAACGATTGCAATCGGATACGTTGCCCCTGGGTGGCTTTTCACGATAACGGGATTACCCGTGGCAAGACCAGCAAACATGCCAGGTACGGTATTCCACACGGGGAAGGTCGAACAGCCAATCACAAGGTTGATGCCCTTGGGGCGAATCACGTAGGACTTCTCGATTGTAACGCTGATTTTTCCCATCGGCTTCGTCCAGGTGACGGCATCGGTACTGGACGTTTGCGCCTCGAGTGCAACGCTTACGGCTTCGAGCGCGCGGTCGAATGCATGTGGGCCCGAGGCTTGGAAGGCCATCACAAAGCCCTGCCCAGTGGTGTGTTGCGTGGCAAAGCCAATCTCGAAAAAGTGCTTCGACGCACGCTCTAGGGCTTCGACCAAGATCGACGCTCGCTCGAGCGGCGTAAGCGTCGCCCATGTTAGCTTAGCATGGTTGGCGCGCAGCACCAACGTGTCGACGTCGGTATATGGATACGTAATGCCAAGGTCGAAGCCGTATGGCGACTGTTCCTCGCCTACGGCGTCGGGCGTTGCCCCTTGCAGCAAACGAGTAAAGGGCGTGTTCAGCTGGGCCTTAAAGGCGGCTTCACCGTCGGCACTGGCGGTCTCACCATAAATCTTGCCGCTGGGCGGCTCGGGCCAATGCGCAAAGAAGGTGCGTGTTCGGTTGGCTTCGGCGGCAGCGGCAAGCGTTGGGGCGTGCCGTTCGATAAGACGGGCGAGTGACATAGTCAAGCAATAGAATTGGGATAGCCACAAAGTTAACGACCGTGGCTGGACAGACGATAACAAAACAGGGTAGCCGAGTGGCTACCCTGTCTACCTGCATCATCGTGCCTGACAGGTGCACGTCAGGCCAGTTGAGCACGTTTCACGGATCTTGCTTGGCACGATCAACCGAGTAGGTTCCAACGTTATTGCCAACATCCACACCAACTTCGCAGTCCACTCGAAGGTGAATACGCGAATAAATTCGTGACTCTGCAGCTTCGCGAGCCCAGGCGTGAAAGTCGCTGGCACGGTCGGGGAAGAAGTGTGCAAGGACGGTTGCTGCCGACGCGCTAAAGGCAGAGTGACCCGAGATGTAACCAGGGAAATTGGGAAGCCCGGCCGACATCGTAATTGAGCGATCAAGGGCGTGAGGTCTGGGATGGATGTACTTGTACTTGATGTCCCATGCAACAACGGCAGCATCGTGCATGGCTGTGGTAACATAGGCAAGGATACGAGCCGCGCGAATAGGGCTAAGCTGGCGGCGTTGCACTTCGGCTTTCGTAAGTGAGCACCAGTGTCCGGGCGGCGTAAACGTGCCAGCACCGTCTTCCCAGAAATTCGCAATGCGAACTTGCTCGCGAGTGCGCGACTTCGTGAGCTGGCGCATTTCCTCTAGCTCGGCATTCCACTGCGGCGTGCCTTCGGCGTGGGGCGGACCTGGATCGACGGCCTGCGTCGATGGCACGTTCCACAATGTCACACGCCCGAACAACGGCAGCATTGGCGGCCGTGCGGGAATCTCCATGCTCTTCCACCGAGGGTAGGGCACAGTAATCGTCTTCTCAATGGCATTCCATGCTTCTTGGTCGTTGGCTTGCGCCATGCCGTCAGTCCGTGCGCGTTCCATGTACCGGCGTGCTACAGCCATTCCTACACTATCACCTGCGGCTACGTCTTCTGGCCATGCACGTCCGGCTACAACTCGCGACCGTACTGCGGTTGCGGCATGCGTACCGATGGCCGAAGTCTCGAGCGGGAACATCGCACTGAGAATGGTCCTACTTACGGCCGCTAGTGCTGCATCTTCGTTGGGCCACGACGACGCAGACGTGGCGGGCGCTGCTGCGTTGAAGTCGGAGGTTAGGTCGGCAGGTGCCTGCACGGCACGCTGCTGCTTTAGGCGCCAGCAGTGAATCAGGGCGTCGTAGTGAGCGGCGCTAAGCAAGGCATATAGGCGTGCCGCGAAGGGGGGCGTTGCGAAGGGTCGCTGGGGGTCGACAACGAAACGACCAGTAAAGGAACCATCGGGGCGACGTTCGGGAAAGGGTGCAACGTTATACTTCGCAACGAGATCGCAGGCAATGGTATTCCAACGCAATACCGATCCAGTATTCCATAGGCGAATGTCGGCACGGTCGTTTTCGGTGGCACTCTTAAAGGCGGCAACCGCAGCCGCCAGATCGGCCGCATCGTGTGTAGTCGGTGTGGGAACGCTTGCGTAGAACGCCGTGTCGGTTGCCAACAACGGTGTCCACGATGCCCCTTGCACGTCGAAGTCTGATGGGCGTATCTCTGGATCGGCAGGAGCGGTTACGTCGAATTGACATGACACGAATAGTATCACCGATGATAGGACGAAAGCCAGAGGTCCAAGTACTCGCATGTGCATAGGTGTTAGGATTTTCATAGTGAGAGACCTCCCCAGCTAGGTAGGCCATAGGCAAGACCAAACGTCAGTCGCGTGGCGCGGCCAACATTCGAGCCATCCACAATTGTTGCAGCACCGCCAATAATCGTAAGGTGGTCTATCCATGGCTGGTTCCACGCCACGGTGCCACCTAGGCGGACAAGTGATTGGCTGTTGGTTGGGAATGGTACGCCAGGACCAATCGTGGTACCACTTTGCGCAACGACGTTGTGAACTACGTAGTCTGCATAGAAGCGCTCAGACGCAAAGCCAATGCGTCCGACGGTTTCTACTAGGTGCGGCACATTCACGTCGCGGCCCCAGTCGATCGTAACGGGGTTGCGGTGGACATATCCAGACTGCACCATGGCAAACACGCCTGACTGATGTTTTGCTTGGACAGTGATACGGCCGTCGATTGAAGTAGCGCCATGACCAATCGTCACAGGTGCGTTGTTCACGTAGTTCACCACAGGCGCAGAAATTCCAGTGCTGCCCATGATGTCGACCGTGGTTCCCTCGACGTCAAGCGAAAGTGCACGGAGGCGTATCGCTGCCGACACGTCTTGAATACTGCTGATGGTCTCCCAATACCCTGCTGATGACGTGGCAGAAGCGTATGGCAGCGCAACAAGGACATCGGCGAAGGACGTAATGCCGGAGGCAACAAACAAACTTGCGCTTTGAGTGGTAATCGTACCCAAGCCGCTGTTCGTGGTTGGCTGCCGTCCAACCCAGTACTCCGAGAACGACTCAGTTGAGTACGTTAGCGCAATGGTGGTGCGCCCCTCGCCTTGCATAAAGCCGCTTACGAGGCCTTGCGAAGCCGCCGTTGTTGCAGCGAGGGCCATACAGGTGGCTATGGCTAGATAGAGTCTGTGAATCATTGTGTATGTGTGCTACCAATAGGTGGGCGTAACTTGCTCTTGCAGGTGCAACATTATGACGAACCCTAGATGCCGCGCAACGAAACAAAAGATAAATAGCTTAATTTTGCGCATGCCCTTTCAGTCCACCATCCGTGAACGCCGCCGCCTTCGTGCGCTTGAACTGCATCAGGCCGGCTGGCGTGGAATCGACATTGCACGCACGTTTGGTGTAAGTCACGCAGCAGTTAGCCAGTGGCTTCGTGCAGCTCGCGAAGGCGGTACGGAAGCGCTACACAGTCGGATTGCTACAGGTCGTCCACCTCGCCTCTCCGAGCGGCATAGGCGCATGCTAACTGCGATTATCCGCGAAGACGCGCGTCATTTCGGCTTTGATGAGCGAGAATGGCACCCGTGGATGCTGCAGCGCATAATCGCAAAGCTGTTTGGCGTCGAGTACACACGACAGCACGTTGGCACGCTGCTACGCGCAGCTAAATGTGATTCTTCGCGCCTTCCCAAAATGCTTACGATCGAGCTTTCCGATCTACTTTCGAATGCTGACGTAACCGTTCTTCGAGGTAGATTCAAGACCAAGTCTAACCGGATGTAAGACACTTATCTTCATCACGTCGGGGCGTTCTTTGGTCCTGCCCTTATGTTGCGTACTTAACAATCTCGCCATCCACATGCCAGCTCACGCCCCCGACGACTCAACAATTCAGAATCTCGTTGCCAAGGTAACTGAAACCCACGCTGCATTGATGGCAGCTCAACAGAGAGCCGAGTCAACAGACCGTATCGTTAGCGAAAACCAACGCTACCTTGCCGAAACTCAACGGGTTGTGTCAGAACACGTGTCGATGTTCCTTAGCAAACAGTCCGAAATCATCGACAACCAGCATAGAATCATTGCCAACCAGAACACCATCATCACGTTCCTAAAGCAGATTGTGGATTCTGCCGACTGATGATGCGACAACTACGGTTCTACATACCCTACGTGGTTGGGGCAATGACGCTGTGGGCTGTCTTGCTTGCAACCTCGGATGCCCTTGATACTGTCATGGCCGCATGGCCGGCTGCGCTTGCCATGGTGTTGGGTTCGTTCATTGGTGGTGCTAGCGCCGAAGGCGGCGGCGCCGTTGCCTTTCCAATCTTCACCCTCCTCCTCAAGATTCCCCCACCATCAGCTCGAAACTTCTCCTTTGCCATCCAGAGTTTCGGAATGGTGTCGGCTTCGATGCTTATCCTTGGCCGTGGTATTCCCATCGAAGCGCGCGCTGTGTTCTTCCCTGCTGTAGGGGGCATCGTTGGACTCGTGTTAGGCACCTACGGTGTTGTCCCGCTGCTCGACCCGGTTTGGACGAAGCTCTTCTTTGTGTCGCTGTGGGCCGCCTTTGGCGTAGGCCTGTGGCGCGCAAACGCACGCACGCACCGTACGGTGGCAAGGGCATTGCCCGACGTGCTACGTCGGGGCGACGTTGCAACACTCGTGATGGCCGGCTTTGCCGGAGGCGTAGTGACGTCGATCTTCGGCAACGGCATCGACCTACTTACGTTTTGCGTTCTCACGCTTTGGTACGGCATCGATGAGCGCGTTGCAACGCCCACGTCGGTAGTGCTCATGAGTGTACTCACGCTCTGTGGTACGTTCCTTCACGTTGGCATAATGCAAGATTTTGGCACGACCGAATACCACGCACTATTGGCATCAGCACCCGTCGTTGTGATTTTTGGTCCCATTGGTGCCTACGTTATCACGCGCTGGAAGCGACTGTCCATTGCCCGCCTCCTCTACACGATTATGGCCGTTCAGCTTGCTGGCGCTATCTACGTACTCGGCGCCACCATCGAGCACCTGCTGTTTTGCGGAGTCGTGCTTGCCGTGGGGTCAACCATTATGGTCTGGATGTCGAAAAAGACGGTCACGACACGGTAAATGATCCGTCCATCCGCGACCTAAAACCGCACGAGCATTCGTGCCACGGGCACTGGCACGTTCAAGTTATGTGCTAACAATGCTCCAAATGGGTTGATATCAAACTCTAACGAGCCGAAAGAGCGGAGTTCGTCACGTGCTTCCTGCGAGGCAATGACGATGGCCAGCCCTGCAGCGGCACCTACAACCATGACCGGTGGTGTCCAGCGCTCTGCACGAAACAGCTCGCCAAATCCATAGCCCATCACCGCGCCTGCAACGGCACCTAAGGGATAATAAGCAGCCCCATTGTCGGGATGGTCTACACCGTGAATCAACACAGCACCCACCCCCATGCCACCGGCAATTGCAATCATGGTTGAGACGCTGAGCGTTGTTCCGTCAACGTTATCACGCGATGCAAGAAGAACCGTCAATGGCGTAACAGCTGCAATGGCTGTTGCAGTGCTGAACACTGCAGCATCGGCAGTATTCACACGTGTTGATTGTCGAAAGGAATTGGCCACCAGAACGCCTCCAACTGCGCCTGCAAGTCCTAATCCCGTTACAAGGCGCAAGTACGTCGGCTCAGTTAGGCTGCTGTTAGCTATGGAGATAGCACCAAGCGCACCAAACGCCGTACCGTAGAACATCGATGTGTTTATCAAGGTGGCTTCACCGTCTCCAATACCGGCATCCTTCGCAATCAAAAATCCAGCTACGGTCTCAGCAATACCAATGGAAGCCGACATCCCCCAGCCTAGCCGACTATCGAGTTCACTTCCAAACAGTAGGCCACCAAGCATCCAACCGTGCAGCGCACCCTGAAACATCCCCCCCGCGGCCATCGTTGCCGCCCCAGAAGGCACCTCGGCACTGCGCGTTAGATAAAACGGCAGCAGGAATCCAGCGCCCCCCATAAGCGTGTATGCACCAGTCGCCTGCGACCCGCTTAGATCCAATGCCTCGGTAATGGCTGTACCATAGTAGACGAGCGACCAGATCGTGCTGTACGTTACCAACGAACTACGCCCCGTCTGATCGAACGCCATTTCTCCTCGAAACGTCGAGTCCCTACCACGAGGCAACGTATCGTCTGCAACTACGAAGCATTCCGACTCCAAATCATACGCATATTCATGCTCACAAATCGGCACACACTCAACCTCTGGTTCAACCACATGCTCAAACATGCAGGTAGCGCCTGTTACTTCGCAAGCAAAAAGGGGTAGCGCGGCAAATGCTGCGCTACCCCATAATACGACGATGATGACGAGATTAGACAAGTGCCTTTTCGAGCGGAGTGTAATCCATGCCAAATGCTTCTGCTACAGCACTGTAAACAATTTTACCGTTCATAACATTGAGGCCTAACTCGAGCTCCTTATTCGTGCGAATCGACTCTTCCCAACCAAGATTGGCAAGCTGCAGCGCATACGGCAGGGTGGCATTCGTAAGGGCAATCGTTGATGTGTACGGAACTGCTCCCGGCATGTTGGCTACGCAGTAATGCACCACTCCGTCCACCTCGTAGGTTGGCTCTTGATGCGTTGTAGCCCGTGTTGTTTCAACACAGCCGCCTTGGTCGACCGCAACGTCGACAATCACTGCCCCTTTTCTCATATCCTTGAGCATGTCACGGGTAATGAGATAGGGGGCTTTGGCGCCAGGGATGAGTACGCCACCGATAACGAGATCGGCAGTCTTGAGCGCTTCGCGGATGTTAGCACGGCTCGACATCTGGGTTTCGACGTTCTTAGGCATCACGTCGTCGAGGTAGCGAAGCCGATACAGGTTTGTGTCAAAAATGGTGACACGAGCTCCAAAGCCAGCGGCAATCTTGGCTGCATTGGTACCAACAACGCCACCACCAAGCACCATAACGCTTGCAGGCGTCGTGCCTGGAACGCCACCTAACAGAACGCCGCGGCCACCCATTGGGTGCTCAAGGTACTTGGCGCCTTCCTGTGGAGCCATGCGGCCAGCTACTTCGCTCATGGGAATCAGCAGCGGCAACGACCCATCGGATTTCTGTACAGTCTCGTACGCTATACATATGGCGCCAGAGTTTACCATGGCGCGCGTGAGCTCCTCTGATGCCGCAAAGTGGAAATAGGTAAACAGCACCTGTCCAGAGCGGATGAGTGGATACTCGGGAGCGATGGGCTCCTTGACCTTCATGATCATTTCGGCCTTGCCATAGACGTCGGCCGCCGTTGGCAAAATGGTGGCGCCAGCTGCGATGTACTGATCGTTGCTAAAACCACTGCCAACACCAGCGTTGGTTTCAACCACAACGCTGTGGCCTGCAGCAACGAAGGCCTCGACTCCACCTGGCGTTAGGGCTACGCGCTTTTCGTTGTTCTTGATTTCTTTGGGCACTCCAATGAGCATAGGGGTTCCTGTATGTGTAAGTGTGATGAGTTGCGTGTGGGTTACGTAGAGTGTGGCAAAAATAGCGAGCAGAACAGCCTCTGCCGCATTCCGTACATGAGCGATGTTACGAAAGAAGGGCCGATAGCACGATAACGAGGATGCCTCCCACCACGACCACGGGCATCGTCCATCGGCCACTTCGCGGCTGCCACCAAGGGATGGTGGCGACCGCCAGCAACCACGCCAATACGATATAGGAAGCCAATTCGCTACCGAAGGCTTCCTGCAACATGCTGGCAGCGCGAAACGGATACCAGGCCTTCGTGCCGTCAGGGCGCAGTAACGCTACGGGTATCGATGCCCCAATGATGACCAATCCTACAACCAGTGATTGCTTGGTGAACGAGAGCCCACATCGGCGGACAAGCAGGCCAAGCCCGCCAGCAAGAACAATTGGCAGTAGCCAAGCATGCATCGCATAGGTTCTGGCCAACGGCTGAACGGATGTTATCCCACGACCGGTTAATCCCTCAAGCACGGCACCACCTACAATGCCGTCGGCTATCGCGGCCCGCACTACTCCCAGCGATGCCTCGGCATACGCGTCGTCGGGTAACACCATTCCCGTCCACATTGCAACGACAATGGCCACCAATAGCACAGCCGACACAGGCCACAACCACGACGGCGCTTGCGTGTGCCCAATGGCAACCACGACGATGGCCGCCATCATGGAAAGCAAACAAGCGAGAGCCGACGCACGGTGAGCGGCGCGGAGTATTCCACCACCCCAGGCGTTAGCAATTGACACCTCGACACTTACGCGTGCAACCGAGGCCGATCTGCCCACCCCCGAAAGGGCCGCATACTGTCCCTGTAACGCCACAGTATCACCCCATGCATCCACCAATGGGGCGTTGGTGGCATGTCGAATCACCTGCGAATGTCCATCGGCATCCCGCGCAACGTCTGCAGACGGGACGTAATACACGGAGAGCAACACGCCCGTTGTTGCACAAACAATAGCCGATGCTATTGCACTCCACACCGTCGCAGCAAAGATCATGACGCTGATGTCTCCATCCGCACCACTACCATACCGTCTTCGTCGTAGGCCGCTATCGTTCGTAAGGGGCGTCGAACAGGGCCTCCGGCCGGTGCCCCCTCTGCGTCAAATCGTCCTCCATGACATGCACAATGAAATCCGTTCGCCACGGGCTTCACAGGACATCCCGCATGCGTGCAGGCAAGGTCGAACGCCACGATGCTACCATCGCCTCGTCGACGCAGGGCAATAGCAACGCCCATCACCGACGCCGTGTGAACTGCGGTGCCCAATAGCTCGCTACGCATCAGTCGCTCGGTACGTCGTTGGGCCTGCGCTGGTGGCTGAAGGTAACGCACAACGGCAGCCAACAACGGCGTTGCCATGATTGCGCCAACAACGATGCGTAGCGCCGCGCGACGGGATGGATGGGCATTCGGCTTCATACGTGTCGAATTTACCACGCATAGCTGACGCCGTCGCCGTAGTTTTGAAGTCAGTTTGATTCAACACCTACTTCCTCCATGGTACCACTCCTCGACCTTAAAGCCCAATACGAATCGCTTCGCCCTCAACTCGAGGAAGCCATCCTCCGCGTTGCTGCCTCGCAGGTGTGCATCCTTGGCCCCGAGGTTGACGCTTTGGAAGCAGAGGTGGCGGCCTACCTAAACGTCAAGCATGCCATTGGCGTGTCGAGCGGCACCGACGCCCTACTTGTTGCCTTTATGGCCCTTGGCCTTGGCCCTGGCGACGAAGTGATCGTACCCACGTTCTCGTTCTTTGCCACGGCGGGCTGTGTTTCGCGAACTGGCGCCACGCCTGTCTTCGTCGACGTCGACGCCACAACAATGAACATTTCGCTCCACCACATTGAGCGCGCCATTACTCCGCGAACAAAGGCAATTGTACCGGTCCACCTGTTTGGCTTGGCGGCCGACATGGACGCCATCATGACGTTAGCCGCGAAGCACGGCATTGCCGTTGTTGAAGACTGTGCGCAGGCTATCGGCACGCAGATGCTAGATGGACGCCGCGTTGGCGGCATTGGCCACATGGGCTGCTTTTCGTTTTATCCTACGAAGAACCTTGGTGCTTTCGGCGATGCGGGCCTTGTGACGACGAACGACGACGTTTTAGCGGCCACGCTTCGGCGCTTGCGTAATCACGGCATGGAACCACGGTATTACCACGGCAGCATAGGCGGCAACTTTCGCCTTGATGCCATGCAGGCCGCTGTGCTCCGCGTTAAGCTGCCGCAACTCCCTTCGTGGCATGCTGCGCGCCGCAGGAATGCCGCGCTATACGAACGGCTTTTTATCGAAGCGGGCCTAAGTTCAGGCCCCGGTGCAACGCAGTTTGGTCCTTCCGACGCGATCTTGCTACCATCGGGCATCCACACAACGTTGCAAGCTCCCGATGCCCACATTGTGAACCAATACACGATTCGTAGCGCTCACAGAAATGCCCTGCGAACATGGCTTGCCGAGCATGGCATCGGATCGGAAATCTACTATCCCGTGCCGTTTCATCGGCAAGAGTGCTTCGCCGCTCTCGGAGCTGCCGACAGCGACTTTGTCGTTAGTAACTGCCTGTCGGCCACTGTGCTATCACTACCCATTTACCCTGAGCTCACTGAAATACAGATTCATGAAGTGGTTGAATCCGTTTCTGAGTTCTGCCGTACACACGCCCCCTCGACGCCAGAATGCGCCGATTGCGAAGAGTGTGGAACCCTTCGCATGTGACCCTACACCACTTATTGAGAGGTACCATGGAACAACATCAGACGATGTGGCAGGCCAACGTTCAGTTGGGCAAGGAGCCCGGAGGATTGACGCCCGGGCGATTAATGGCAGGTATTGGCGTTATCGCCGTTGGTATTGCCTTTTTGCTGGATCAGTTCGACATTCTAGACTTTGGCAGCACCGTTGGCACGTGGTGGCCCGTCATCCTCATGGTAATCGCCCTAGCACAACTCGCCACTCGGTCGACGGCTAATTGGTTTGGCTCCACCGTCTTGTTTGCTGTGGGCGCTCTACTCTTAGCTAGCAATCTCGACCTGCTTCCCGGAGGTTTTTGGTCTACGTTCTGGCCAGTCTTCATCATCCTGATTGGCGTGAGTATCCTCCTTGGTGGCAAAAAAAAAAACATCTCGTGGGGGTCTGGCGCGAACCAGCAGAGTAACGACGTAAACATCGGCAGCGCCGAAGACGCCACTATCCACGACGATTTCATCAACAAGACCGCCGTCTTTAGCGGTCTCGACCTAACCTCGGCTTCGACGGCCTTTCAAGGTGGTACTCTCACCGCTGTCATGGCTGGTATCGAACTCGACCTACGTGATGCCGTGCCGGCTTCAAACGAAATGATGCTCGACGTGACCGCTATCTTGGGAGGCGTCGAACTACGCGTGCCCTCTACATGGCGCGTGCATACCTCTGGCACACCGATTTTGGGCGGCATCGAGAATCGTACGATTGGTCGCATGCCCGACGCCGGAACCGATGCTCCCCTTCTTGTTGTTCGCTCTACCGCTATTCTTGGTGGTATCGAAATCCGACATTGAGCATCCATCCCGACCGTATCCGAATCCTTCGCACAGCAGGGTCTCCTACCGGAGGCCCTGTTGTTGTTTGGCTAACGCGCGACAGGCGCCTTCACGACAACTGGGCCGTCCTTTACGCACAGGCCTGCGCCATCGACCGCAAGGTACCCCTCCACGTTGTGTTCTGCCTTGTACCGCAGTTCCTAGATGCCACGTGGCGCCAGTACCATTTCCTACTTGAAGGCCTCACGGAGTTTGGCTCGGATTGCCAAGACCACAACCTTTCGTTTACCCTCCTCGAGGGCGATCCAGCCACCGAGCTACCACGTTACCTCGACCACGTCCAGCCCTCGCTAGTTGTCACGGATTACGACCCGCTTCGTTCTAAGCGTCGGTGGGTAGATGCCGTCGTCGAAGCTTCTTCAACCGACGTCCATCAAGTTGACGCCCATAACATTGTGCCCGTATGGGCGGCGTCGCAAAAGCACGAGTTCGGTGCCTATACCATTCGTCCCAAAATCCATCGACTACTCCCAACGTTTCTCGAACCGTTCCCGTCTGTCGTACGCCATCCCTTTGGTACGGCCGCCATTACCGCCGATTGGAAGGGGGCGTCGCGACGCCTACGTGCAGACCGCGGGCTGTCGCCCGTGGATTGGATTGTACCGGGTGAGCGCGCAGCGTTGCTCGCGCTGCGTCACTTCGTTGGCCGACTTGCAGCATACAACGACCTGCGCAACGACCCTGTGGCAAACGCACAAAGTGGGCTTTCGCCGTGGCTTCATTTTGGACAGATTTCTGCGCAGCGCATAGCGCTCGACGTCGAGGCAGCCGCCGCAGACAACGCCGCCCTTCGCGCTTCGGCCGACGCCTTCCTTGAAGAACTCATCGTGCGGCGAGAGTTGGCCGACAACTTCGTGCACTACAATCCGAACTACGACTCGGTCGACGGCTTCCCGGCATGGGCGCGAGCGACCCTTGACCAGCACCGAGCTGACGAACGCGACTACGTATACGAGACTGATGTATGGGAGCAGGCGCAAACGCATGATGCACTGTGGAATGCGGCACAACATCAGATGCTTGCTACGGGCAAGATGCATGGCTACATGCGAATGTATTGGGCTAAGAAGATCTTAGAGTGGACCGAGAGTCCCGAGCAAGCTATGGCGGTTGCCATCTACCTTAACGACAAGTATCAACTTGACGGCCGCGACCCCAACGGCTACACTGGAATTGCGTGGAGCATCGGTGGCGTGCACGACAGGGCATGGTTCGAACGTCCGGTATACGGAAAGATTCGCTACATGAACAGCAACGGAGCTGCTAAAAAATTCGACGTTCCTGCCTACATTGCCACATGGACTCCTGCATGAAGATTCTGATTACGGCAACACTCTTTGCCATTGCTGCGGTTGGCACCCTTGATGCCAGCGAACCCCGTACTATCACCGTGGGGCGAAAAATCAAGCCCATGGACACCTACTTGTTCCGAACACAGTTTTCGGAAGAGTACAAGGCCTACAGTCGCGATGCTGCGAAGAACGTTTCGCAGAATGTGCATACCACCGTTATTTCGATGCAGGCCGAGACCCAGGTTCAGGCCGTGCGCGACAATGGCGAAGAGCACACCAAGCTCCTTACCATTCGGTTGTTCCGAGTAAAGCGCGACAGCGCTCCGGCCGTGGACTACCTGTATACTGGAGCCATCGTGCGGGCGGAGTTTACCGACAAGGGCCCCGTGTTTACGATCGACAAACGTCCAGTTGCCGACTCGGTAGCCATGATGCTTGCGCAGGTTGTTCATGCTGAGGGAGGCACGAAGACTGGCGCCATACTCGACCCATCAAAGCCAGTGCGGATAGGTGATACCTGGCAGATTAACACCAAGGCATTTCTAGAGACGATCGACGAGAATCAGCTTGCGATAGACCGCAAGAAAATCAAGAAGGCAAGTGCCACGTTGAAAGCGGCTGACAGTGTAGGAGGCCGAGGCATGTACATGGTTTCGGGCGACGTCGTGGCCGAGGGCGTTAAGCCCGGTGGTTTCGACGACTTGCGCGTGCTGAATGCCAAGTTGATGATGCACGTTAGTGTAACAGTGCCCGACGACGAGCGCTACCCGCCGTATGAGTCGCTTGCCGTTCTTGCCTTGGATATTCCGGCGAAGTCGTTGCCGAAGAACGGCCCGCCGATGGAGTATCAGATACGCATTACCCGGCAGCAGGAATCGCGATTCGAGCGATGACCACACCAACCTTGCACCGACGCGCCGTTGGTGCGCTCGTGCTTACGTCGCTGTTATGGAGCACAGGGGGCTTGCTCATTAAATCGGTGCCCCTTACTGGAGTGACTATCGCGGGCACCAGGAGTGCAATAGCTGCGATGGTGATGTGGCTGTGGCTGCGTAGGCTGCGCCCTACATGGGCACCAGCACAATTAGGTGGCATTGTGGCCTACGCTGCCACGGTAACGTTGTTTGTTATGGCTACCAAACTTACATCTGCGGCCAATGCAATTTTGCTGCAGTACACGGCTCCAATTTGGGTGGCCTTACTAAGTGCGGCAATCACGCGCGAGCGACTGCGCTGGTACGACGTAGTAACCGTTGCTGCCGTGATGAGTGGTATGGTTGTGTTCTTTGTTGACAAACTTGAGGGGCCCGCCCTTACAGGCACATTCGTAGCCGTGCTTAGCGGCATAGCGTTTGCGTTTGTGGCGTTATGCATGCGTGCGCAGCGTGGTGTTGCAACAACCGAGACTATTGTGATTGGCAACATTCTTACAGCCCTTGTGTGCCTGCCGTTTTCGAGTTTTAGTGGGGCCGACAGTATGGCGTGGGTCTACCTTGTAGCGCTGGGCGTGGTACAGCTAGGCATATCGTACATGTTGTATTCGTGGGCATTGGCGCACGTCACAGCGTTGGAGGCGATTCTCATTACCGTGCTAGAGCCGCTATTGAATCCCGTGTGGGTGTTGTTGGGGACGGGCGAGACGCCTTCGACGTATGCTGCAATCGGCGGTGTGATTGTTGTTGGTAGTGTTGTTGCCCGTGGCGTGATTGCCGTGCGTTGGGAGAGTCGGCAGCGTCGTAGTTTCGCGGCATGAAGCATCCCGTACCTCCAGAGTCTGTTTCGACTATCATTGCCGAAAGCATAGCGGTTAAGCAGCAGTTGCTGCAAGACTGCGCCGTGGCCATCCATCGATGTGGTGTGGTGTTAAGTAAGGCCGCGATTGACGGCCTACCGATACTTCTTTGTGGCAATGGTGGCAGTGCTGCCGACAGCCAGCATTTGGCGGCCGAGCTTGTGGTGCGCCTGCGGGGCAACGTCGAGAGGCGTGCGATAGCGGCTATGGCGTTGACCGTTGACAGCAGCATTTTAACTGCGGGCGGCAACGACTATGGCTTCGAGCGTGTGTTTGCGCGTCAGGTCGAAGCCTTTGGCCGAGAGGGGGCTGTGCTGATTGCCATTACGACAAGTGGCACGTCGCCCAATGTAGTTGCGGCAGTGGAAGAGGCCCACCGGCGTGGGATGCGCACTATTGGGCTTTTAGGTGGAAGTGGCGGTGTGCTGGCAAAGGTCTGTCACGATGCAGTGGTTGTGCCAAGCACCGTTACGGCACGTATTCAAGAGAGCCACATTCTGGTTGGCCACATCTGGTGTGAGATGATCGAAGAGGCCGTGATAGCTGCCGAGCGTGGGTAGTTAGCGGACAGGGGGCACATGCAGAGCGTAGCTCATGCCGTTCTTGCTCACCACAACAAGCCGGGTGAAATCGGGTAACGGCGTAGCAACTGTCGTGCTCTGCAGAGAAGGCGCCGCTACGACGAGCACGCGACCCAACAGATCGTATGCAGTCCATTGCCAACCCGAGGGCAACTGCCCAACGAGCAAAGGCACACCGTTGTTAGCTGAAACAGCTACGGTTGCACCTTCTGTTAGCACAATGGCTCGTGGGAACGAACCGCATCGGACAAGGTGCACCTTGCCTGCGGCACCAACAACGCGCGTGCATGAGTCGCCGGTGGCGACTATGTGCACGTCGGCAGCAGCGTCGTTCGACAAATATCCGTTAAGCACAAGTGTGTCGACACGACCGACCCTGAATCGAGCGGACAGGATGGTTGTATCGCCGAGAGTGCGTTGGGCCAGAATGTTGAGTGTAGTAGTGGCAAGCCGCAGCGACCGTGATGGCATTCGAACGTCTGCAAGGATCTCGGTCTGGCTGTCGCCAGCAAGTGTGATTTCAAGCGTTGCTGGTTCTCCGGCAATGGTGGCAGTATCGCTGGTAACAGCGAACTGCAGTGATGTGGCATCGAGAGCAGTGATGGAAATACGGGCTGTGTCTGCGCAGTCACCGATTGCCCCAACGACGGTAATCACGACGGAAGTATCTGCTCTAAGTGTTGCGACGGTGTCGGACGTTGTTACGAAGGCCGTGGCTGGAAGCCACTCGTAGCGCGAAGCGCCGGAGGCGCGTAGCGTTAACAGTGCCCCTTTACAGACGGAGGTGTCTGGAGGTACGGCGAGCGTTGGGCTTGGGGCAACGGCAACGACGATGGTATCGGCGGCTGGGCACGACGAGCTGCGGCCCGTGGCGATGATGGTTGTTGACGGGCCCGTGTAGAATAGTACGGTATCGGCGCCCAGGAAGGTACCGTCGGTCGTTTGCCAAACGATGCTGCGGGCATCGGGCGCGGCCAAGCGCACGGTAGACCCTTGACAAACTTCGACAGAACGCGGCAGGTTGAACGACCCTTCCTGAGTAACAACAACGGTCACAGAATCAGTGACTTCGCAGCCTGTTGGAGTAACAACGGTTGCTGTGTACGTGGTGGTAGTGAGTGGCTTAGCAACTGTTGTGAGCGACGTAGGGTTCGACAATCCCGACGTTGGCCGCCATTGTACAGAGCCACCGGAAGGAACAACAAGGAGTGTACTGTCTCCGACACAAATTCGCTTTGTCCGTTCGGTGAATAATGGGGTTGGAGCAGACACGGAGACGCGGATTGAGCGACGTATCACGCATTGAGCGCGCCGGACGGTGATCGTGTAGCGTGTTGTAGTTCTGGGCGATACTGTAATTGCGCGTTGGGTGCTAAGCAGCGAATCGGCGTCGTTGCGCCACTCGAAAACTGTACCATCGGAGTCGGCTGTGAGCAACACCGACGCACCTAGGCAAATGGTTGTATCTGCTGTGGTGCGAATCCAAGGTACCTCTACACGAAAGGTCGTATCGAACTCACAGATGCCGGCCCTGCCTCGCAGGCGGACATCGGTGGTTTGACCAAGGCGCAAAACCACGGCGGGGGAAGTTGAGTCATCGACAGCTCGTCCGGGCGACCACCGGACGTTGGTTAGACCCGTAACGATCATGACGGAGTCTTGTCCGGGGCAGAGCACCGCTGGCAGGCGTGCGGTAACAACCGGCCGAGGAAGGACGACGATCGACTTCTGGCGAACCACGCTGCGCCCATCAGTAGTACGAACGGTTACGGCCACCCTAGTAATTCCAGGAGTGGCGGCAACGAAGGAAACAGCTGAATCGCCTGGGACACGGTTTTCGTTAACCGTCCACGTTGTCGAAAATCCGGGGGTGTTTACGCGCACGTTCACGATAACCGTTGTTCCGGCACATACGGTATCTGGAGATTCGAGGACAGCGCTGACACCATTGCGCGAGAAGTACACGATATTCGGAAGGCCTAGCTGAGACCGACCGGGGCCCAATGGAATTGCATTAGCTCGAAGTTGGGCTGCTGCAGCTGGCTGATTCGGCGCTTCAATGACAGAAAGATAGGGTGCAGGACCATCGGCAAACTCCTGAGCAACATATATGCGGTCATCGGGGGCGCGCTGAAGTGCCCCAAGGCGCACGGCGCCGCCGAACACCTGCATCGCCACCCTACTTGCGCGGATGGATGCCGGCTCTTGCGAGACGTCCCACTGCGTCACTGTTGTCGTAGTAAACTCTGTGGCGTACAGCTTGGTGCCATCAGCACTAAACTCCAATCCGTATCCCGACGCCGTGAAGGGTAGGGTTACCATCGTATCGATTCGTCCCGTGAAATTATCGAATCGTACAAGGCCAATATGATTGGACAGGACCGTGGCAATAACGTCGCCACGAGGCGAAGCACGAATGTGTCCAGCACCTAATCGAGTGGGTTGTCTCGTAATAAACGACTGTACCGGGGCCGAGATGCCGGCGTTCGTTAGCAGCCAGCACGTATACACTTCACGGGTGCGCATTCGTGATACAATCCAGAAATCTTCGCCATTCTGATGTTGGACTGCTGTAAGCGATTCACCGAGTTCGACAGAAAGCAGCATTTCGCGTTCAACGACATCACCTAGGCCGTTACGTAGGATCATATCCACACGATGCATCGATACGCCGTTACCGAAGTTGTTCTCATTGGCATCAACCGAGAAGACCGCAAACTGGTTGTCGCGCCCTGGCCACGGCAAGATCATCGCGGCCTGAACGGCCGACTGATGACCAGGCAAGTTCCTGCCATTCGGCATTGGCTGTCCCAGTCGATCAAAGATCGTAATGCCATCGGTGGCGAACAGGAACGTGCCATCGGGTGCTGAAATCGAGGCACAACCTTCGCGGGTATTTACGGCACCATTACTGAGTGTGACTACGCCAGAAGGATCGAAACGAAGGCCGGCGTTTCGTCCGAAGTACCAGGTTCGATGTTCGTTGTGGCTCTGGGCCAGCAGATCGCGAGGCATGCTAACCACAGCGGCCGTTAGGCAAATCAACAGTGAAACACACCGATCAGGCAGCATTAGACGGCATCGCTGTGGTAAGACATTCATCTTCCAATCGAGCAAGCAAAAATTATGCCCTTTCTGTGATACATTCGTTTGCTGAATACGTTGCCAGTCCCTATCTTTGCAGCCCTCTACGCCGGCTTAGCTCAGCTGGTAGAGCAGCTGATTTGTAATCAGCAGGTCGCCAGTTCAAGTCTGGCAGCCGGCTCCAGCACCAAGGTCGCATTCCTACTAGGTATGCGGCCTTTTGTGTTTTTAGGGGGGTTGGGGTACTTGGAGGAGAAGTGCATCTATACCTATCTTGGCAGTCTCAAGCACCACCAAGATTGATGTCCAGATGAAGCAGTACGTCCAGTCCTCGGTTAGGCCATTATTTTTCCTTGCAGCAGTATTCGCACTTTCTTCCGTCCTTCCCTCAGCCAGTCGTGGTCAACCCCTCGTATGGGATACGCTTCACCTCAAACCAATTGTGGCGAGCCATTTCGGCGAGAGCGCAGCGACCATTGAGTTGCCAGCTCTCTCCATTTGGAAGGACACAGTTTGGGTCATCGCATCTCGACTTCGCACCCAGAGTAATACTGAGAGCGACTTTGTAATCATTGAGAGTACCGATGCAGGACTGACGTGGCAGACGCTATCACGGACTCCAGTGAGGAATTTGGGCAAGTCGGATCCCGAGTTCCGGAGCATCTTTTACACACCTCGTGGCACGCTAGTAGCAACGGGCCGTAAGAAGAATCATCAATTCAATCGGACATTGCAGCAATGGGAACAGACGTGGGACTCAATACCAGCTGAATATGTTGCTGCCCAAGATCCTATCCTCGTTGAAGATGCGCCAGATCTCATCCTAAAGTACGATACGAGAGCCGTAGTCTCAAAGGATGACGGAAAGACCTTTCACGAATATAGTGGCCAATTCAATGGACTTCTACCTGACGGTACGCAGTTTCGCTTTGGTTATCGACTTCGTCCTGCCTGGAGTATCCCTGACTTCTATTTACCCGAAAGTGAACCGTATCGACATCTGCCGATGTCAACGTCTCCATTCTGGGCGGAGCCCGTCGGCCTTGCACTTCACATCCCTTTTATAGGCGATGATGATGCAACATCCTGGGACAAAACGGTAGAACAATCAAGTTTCGGTATGAGAATGACGCCGAATGGCCTCGTGGTAGATGCCTCATCTAGCCATGAGGGGGTTTTTGTCTCCTCAGACTATGGTAAGAGCTTTGACACGCTCTATCCCGCCGAATACAAGGATTACCGCCTCTATTTTGTAACGAATACTGGCGGACAGGAGGTTTTTTTATCAGGACCGAATGCCAGAATTTATCGTATTAGGGGTGACATTATGCCCGCGACCTTGCGTTGGCCCCAGGATAGCGCCGTAAATCGGCATCGATCCGTTACATTGGTTTGTCCAGCTAAACTAGCTGGTGACGTACGCGTGCAAGTATCTGCATCGGCAACGTTTGATGATCTGTTCGTTGATTCGATTATTGCCAGACGTTATGCTAAGATTACTGATCTCAAACCGTATACAACGTACTTCTGGCGATTCTCCCATCGCCTGTCGCCTACCGAATCGTGGAGTTCGTGGTCTACAACATGGTCTTTCACAACTGGGTCGCTCGTAGTATGGCGTCACATCGGTTCTCGACCAACTGCTCGATCGACGCGCTCGCAAACGATCCGCCTCTCGAATGGCGATTTTGTTCAATCTGCACCCGTTAACAACGCCATCTTCCTGACGCAGAATAAGGGAAAAACGTGGGATTCGATTCTAGTCATTCCCTCACCACATCCTGTGAGTCATCTCTGGGAGAGTCCAGGCAAACGACTGATTGCCCGTGCCGGGAATTCGCTGTATTCTATCGACCTACCCTCTCGTAGTATTATCTCGACAACCGAAACGCGAGTTTCTCGACAGTCTGTTGTCGAGGGGCAGTCTATTTATGGCGCATCTGACACATACGCATACCGAAGCCGTGACGACGGTCGCACATGGCAACTTCTCAAGATGTGGGACGAGTGGATAACAGGCATAGAAATGGACTCTCGTGGACGCATACTCTTCGGTACCCAATATAGGCCAGTATTGGTTGGAAATCAGTATGAGCCACAGTATACGGAGTGGGCTGGAGGGCTGCGCCGCTTCGACCCGCGCGATGGCGTTATGGAGCAAGTCACACCCAATTACCTCAAGGATTCGACTCAGTTTATCCCTGCCTACTGGGGAATGCGCTTTGCCGATGACGGCCTGCTTTACTCCATTGGCAACGTTAGGTCAGAGAACGACTATACCGTACTTTTTTCTACTGACGAAGGGACGACGTGGATGCGCCTTCCGGATTCGCTCGCACCTTTTAACCCACCCCAAAGTTCAAACCTGTCTAGTGATGCTAACAGTCAACTTGTTGTTTGGAACCCTGATTATAATATTATGCGTCGTGTCAGTGGCCAATGGAAAAATATTGGTACAGGCTTGACTTCTGGACTATTCCCAAAATCTGTGGGAGCTCTTGAAAGCCTGTCTCTAATGCCCGATGGAACCTTTATCGCAAATAATCGATACTATATTGACCACGACCCTGCTGACGATGCAATAAAACCAGTTCAACAACAGGCATTTGATAATGTTGATCCGATCGCATTCTCGTGGATTCCGGTACCGAATGCACTGCGATACACACTAGATATTCCAACAGCCGACCTTCAGTTTAATACTAGTGCGCCAAATTTCGTCGCCGATGGTCTCGTGCCTCCTGGCTCTCATACCTGGCGCGTTCGTGCGCTGTTACGTGATGGTAGGACGTCTAAGTGGACGATCATGCGATCCTTCAGCGTAGGCATTAGAACCAGCATTCATGACGCCTCAGGATTCGATGTTCCATCGCGTTCCAATAGCACAGTACTTACTCGATCGAGTCTGTTGGCATCGCTCAATGGTAATCCCGTCGATGCCGTCGACGTCCTCGGTCGGCCAATCCAACACCTCGAGTCCGTTCCTCTACCCCAACTGATCTTTCTACGCGAAGGCACTATTACACGCCAGATCTTGCTCGTGGAGTGATTCGTTTCAAACAACTCCTTCAGCGGCAAGGGACGTTCGTAGTTTCGCCAAGAGAACATAATGTTTACGAAGTGTATTCCGTTTGACGACATGTTCCATCTTCTGCAACGCTTACGCCCATGCAACAAGCGACGGTATCATCGAATTCGTTTCCGCGTGTTGAGATTATCCATCCACACGGGTCGTCGCGATGTTCAGAATTGCGAGTTCGAGCTGTTGTAATTCTGCTTGGGGCCCTTTTGTCTGTCGCTTGCACCACAACGACGTTGCACAAGTCCGATGGCTGGTTGTCCGATCGATATGCACTTAAGCTCTCGAGCGTCACTGGTAGCGTAACAGAACCAGTTATGCGATCAGCGATTACAGATGCATTTATTGAGAATGGCGTGAGCATTGACTCGACGGCCGATGAGCTGCTCATCTGTAGCTGCAATACGTCTACGAGCCGAAACGAGTATGCACTCTATGCGGTTTCTGCATATCATGTGTCCTTGCGTTGTTCAGCCAACAACCTTGAGTTCGACGTCCATGGGACGAGTCGCGTTCTTGAGCGTTTTTTTACGGCTCTTACGGTGGGGATGGCACTTGAATCCAGCGTCCCACCCCACATCATTCTAGCCGGCATCCTTATTGATGTTATGGCTATGATGAACGCCGAATCTGCCTACTTGACTGCCACTACAGCAGCAATAAAGCGGGCCGTAAAAAAGAGGTTTACATCGCCATGACTTCGCCGTTGTCGGCTACTCTTTCCTTGAGTGACAGCGCGCAGTTTTCTCGTAGGAAGTGCGCTCGTCTCTCGCTTTGTCACGAAGACCGACAGCCGTTAACTCCCTACTCAACAAGTACCGGCACAATGGTGGCCTGTTCTCCTAGCGCAATCTGAAGGGCATACAGCCCGGCAGAGAGTTGCTGCTGAATACGTACTGCCCCACCGCTACCTACAGCATGCACCCTCCCCACGGCGTCAACTAGCCGGTATTCGATACGAGCTTCGCCTCCAGCGTCAATCTGCAGTGTCTCACCGCGCCCTACCGGCTGCGGCCACACCCGCACAGCGGCTGCCGTGGCAACGCCAATGGTAACCGGACGTAGCCGAACTCCACAGCCAGTGTACACAGCATCCAGTAGTTCGGTATTCGAAAGACGCACGCAGTTCGATGAACTATCAACCTCCAAGCGAATATTCAATCGGTCTATCGGTGCCAACAACACCTGCCCTCGCACAACAGCTAGATCGGTGCCACCACCTTGTACCCGAATCACCACATGCCGATCGCTATCTACCACAGTACTATTCACCTGGCTTCCTAGCGTCACAACGGGCTCCATCAACGCCGCAGGCAACGTCAGCCGAACAAGGACTTCCCCATCCTGCAGCGGCGGCACACTGCCAATCCGTATCTGTCGTTCCTTGCCCACTTCGAAAGGGGCATCGTCTATCGTCAAGCGGCCCACAGTGGGTAACCTAGCCGTAACGTCGTGGTCACGCCGAAGGCGGCACGTCGCCCCGCGGTCATACGTCATGCGCGCGCTAAAGGATCGCCCCACAGGTACTCGCACACGGGTATCCTCGACAATGCTACCAACAGGTAGGCCGGTCCATAATGCTCCTGGTAGCGACGTAAAGTCTATCGTGTCGCCAACGCAAACGTCGTTAACAACCACTCGCTCTTGCCCGTCAGGTATCACTTCAATGGTGAACTGTCGCGTAAACTCACACGGGCCGCGCCGTGCAGTGACGCTGTACGTAGTTGTTTCGCGCGGACGAAACTCTGGCCGGACCGACGTTGGGTCGTTTACTCCGTTGATAGGCTGCCATTGCACCTCGGTGGCTTCGATTGCCGCAAATTGGGCCACACCGCCGGCGCAGATGGCAGTGTCGCGCAGATACGTCAGGTCCACACTATCTACGCGCACGAAAACGCTGTCAAGCACTTCGCACTGGTTTACCGACCACCCCCGCACGTATATCCACGACGATCGCTGAACACGTGCCTCGGTAACCGCCGCAGTAGGGTCGGTTACCTGCGTCGTTGGAAACCACTGATACCGATTTGCTCCGGATGCTGCAAGCCGCACGGTGCCAGGCCTGCAGATTGCCGCCACAGAGTCAATTACCAACACCGGTGGATTCTCGATGCGAATAAATCGCTCCAGCTCTGTTTCCCCAAACTCATTCTCCACTACCAACCGGATCCGGTAAATGCCTGGAAACGCATATCGAACGGGAGGGGGCACCGGACCACTATGTTGGGACGGGCTACCGCCCTGGAACGACCACCGCCACGACGTCGGCTTTAACTGCGTTCGATCAATAAACTCAACGGTAGATCCCAAGCAAGCAACCGAGTCAAACTGTATGCGTGGCAATGGCGCAGCGCATACGCGGCCCTGATCGGGGAACAGTAGATGGTGCTGCGGCATAGGCATGCTGCTAAAGCTGCGCGCAGCGGCGTTTCCACCCGATGTTAAGTCGATCACGTCACCACCAAAGCCCTCGTTTGGTCGAGCATTGTTCGGCCGCGTAATCACGACTAAGGACTGGTTGCTGCCAACATAAATGCGCCCGTCCGGACCCGTAAACAAACCCGTTTCGAAATCGCCGAAGGTCTGCACCGAGTCCACTAACTCTGGCGCCCACGACCCGACATCTCTCGATAGATTTAACGAGTATATCGTACGCCAAACGTTCCAGTAGAACTTCGTCCCGTCAGGCGAGAACGTACCCGCCATCGGACGTGGTCCAGGTTGCCTAGCAACCGAGCGAAGGGTGCCGAACTTGCCCGTTTGATTGTCAAACGAAAACACGTCAACAAATCCACCCGGCTGGGCTAGTTGTGCCACGTACGTGCCTTGGGCGTTCGATGCCAAAAACGAGTCCAGCCATAGGTCTGTGCCCGACTCTGCGGGCCATCCTTGTTCCGACGCCGTCGTCGTGACAACCTCGCTCAAGCCAGCAGCCGTCACCTGTTGCGCCCTGAATTCCCTTCTGGCCCGATGATGCGTAATCAGCCAATATCGCCGTCCGTCGCAATGACGGATCGTTGTAAGCCCCATTCCAATGTCCGATTCGATTGTTCGTGGGCCGTCGGTTACAACACCACGTACCGAGTCGGCCAACATATCAACCTCGGCAAACCGTAGCGTGCTGATATATACTTGCCCCGTCCATCTACGAACTGTCGCAAATACGTAGTAACGCCGCTCGGTCATCGGACGGGGTACAATAACAACGTGTACGTCTAGGGCTGGCACTCCACTACCTTGCAGTTCATCGGTTATCACCGTACCGTCCTGTGCCAAAATCGACGTGTTCGTAACGTAGAACTCCGGCTGTCCTGTCTCCTGTTGATGTATCGACGCCAAGATGCGCTCACGCGCCAGCGCCTGAGGCAGTGACGTAACAACAACGTTACCTGGGCGGATGCGCACTCCCGTATTTGCGCCAACTATCACCGTCTCGTGATGTCGCTGCCCAACGGCAGTCGATACACATAGCGCAACGAGCACGCCAACCACTGCATATTTCATTATGCAAACTAACAACCAACAACATAATCGGTTACTACCTTTGCACGATGACAACCATTCAATTGCGACCAAAAAGTGACGGCCGACTGCGCGCCGGCCATCTGTGGGTTTTTCGCGACGAGCTCGCAAACGACCCCGCGCTTCCCGCGGCTTCGCTGGTAACCGTTGTAGCTGCCGACGGTACGTCGTATGGCACCGGCTTCTACCACCCCACGTCGCGCATCGCCGTGCGGCTGTTGGCAACCCACGCCACGACAATCGACACAGAATTTGTTGCCGAACGACTGCGCAGCGCCGTTGCCCTGCGCGATCGCCTGTTGCCCAACGAACCCATGCGACGCCTGATGTTCGGCGAGTCAGACCTAATGAGTGGTCTCATCATCGACCAATTTGGTCCGGTCGCCGTTATCCAAATGCTCTCTGCCGGCATGGATGCTCTCCGCCACGCCATAGTCGAGGCCATCACCACGGTCGTTCCATCCATTACCTGCGTCATCGAAAAGAACACCGCTCGAGTCCGTCTTCTTGAAGGTCTCGAACAACGCGAAGGCGTACTAACTGGTATGTTGCCCGAGATCGTTGAGTCGATAGAGAATGGCCTGACGTATATGCTTGATTTAGCCGGCGGACAAAAAACCGGCTATTTTCTCGATCAGAAACTCAACCGCCGTGTTGTTGGCGCTCTATCGTCTGGCAAGTCCGTCCTTGACTGTTTCTGTAATGTAGGGGGCTTCGCTTTAAACGCCGCCGCAGGCGGCGCGGCCAACGTTACCGCCGTCGACAGCTCGGCCGTTGCAATCGACGCAGCACGGCGCAATGCCAAGGCCAACAACCTCGATGTTGCCTTGGTTCACGCCAATGCGTTCGACATGTTGCGCGAAGCGTCTCACGGTGGTCAGCGCTACGACCTCATCGTTCTCGATCCTCCTTCGTTCGCCAAAACGCGGTCGGCCGTCGATCGTGCTCGCGCCGGCTACGGCGAACTCAACCGCCTTGCCCTTAAGTGTCTTTCTCCCGGTGGTACACTCGTCACGGCTAGCTGTACGCAAGTTGTCCCCGAACCCATGTTCTTCGACATTCTCTATACCGAGGCAGCACGATTACGCAAACGTCTGCGTCTGCTCCACCGCGGAAGTCAAGCGCCCGACCACCCCATACTACTTGGTATGCCCGAAACACAGTATCTCAAATTCCTCGTGTTCGATGTCGTTGACGACTGACGTCCGTGTTGAAAACTCTCACGCTAGCCACCTTGCCTTCTTTTCCGGCATGCCGTAGTTTGCGCCTGTAGTCATGGCTGGCGAGCACAACATTGGAGAACGACGATGTTTGACTTTGACTGGGATGATGACGCCGACACACGAGACCTTGACGAAACGCTACGGCGGTTTCGCGAATCGCACCGAAACGGCGAGCTGAAGGCCAGCCCCCCATCTCCCGAGACCTTGGAGTCTATCGTGAACTACTGCATTGAAACGCAGAAGTTCGACGATGCCCTGATTTTTGCCCATCTGTGGAAGGAGTCTGCGCCGTATTCGTCTGACGCATGGCACAAATACGGCATAGCCCTTTCGGGCTTAGGACAGTGGCCCGAGGCATTGGCGGCGTACGACAAGGCGCAAGAGCTAGACCCAATCGACACCGACCTTTTGGTAAACAAGGGCATTGCCTTGGAACAAAGTGGACAGCTTGAAGAGGCATATCGCCTTATCGAGAATGCTCTGCGAAGCAGTCCCGACCACACCGAAGCCCTCTTTAGCAAGGCCATGATTCTGCAACGTTGGCAGCGACACGACGAGGCGATTCGTTTGTTCCAGTACCTTACTCGTAATGCCACGGTAGAGCGTGAAGCTCGATACGAACTGGCGTTTACGCTAGAGCAAGCCGGCAGACTTGCCGAATCCGAAGCCGAGTATCAGCGCATTCTTGACGTCGACCCGTTCGACGCCAATGCATGGTTCAACAGGGGGGTACTGGCAAGCACCATGGGTGCTCATCGTCGGTCGATTCGCTGCTACGACATGGCTTCGGCAATTCAACCCACGTTTACAAGCGCTTGGTTTAACCTCGGCAATGCCTATGCTACCATTGGCAAGCTGGATCTGGCAGCCGACGCCTTCCGTCAGGGTATCGCAGCCGACAACGCCGATGCCGGCATCCACTACAACCTGGCTACAGTTCTCGAAGAACGTGGTCTGTTTGACCAGGCAGCAGAAGCGTATACTGCCACACTGGAGCTTGATCCCGACAACGCACTCGCCCTGTATGGTCGAGGCACGTGTTACGACGCCCAAGAACTTTTTGTGCAGGCAGTTGCCGACTACGACGCAGCCCTCGAGGTTGACCCAACCAACGCCGATGTGTGGTATGCTAGAGCCGATGCCCTTTACAACCTTCGTCGACTAGAAGGGGCACTGGAAAGCTATCGCATTGCCCTGGAAATAGAACCGAACGACATAGAGTGCCGCCTCGACCTGGCCTTAGCTCTGGCCGAAATCGGCGAGATTCGGAATTCCCTTGGCATGATTACTTCGTGTCTTGAGCAACGTCCCGATTGGGCCGATGCCCTCTATGCTATGGCCAAGGTATTGGGCTTGGCCCGCGAACTGAATGCCGCTGTTCCCTACCTGCGCCGCGCCTTTGCCGCCGACCCATCAAAGCGATTCGAGTTTGATATGGGCTTCGAGGCCGTTGTAGGCAAGCACGGTATGGACTACTTGCAGCGCGCCCTGCTGTAGTCGCACTATCTTGGCCTTGCTATCGTCGTTGGCGCGCCCAAACGACCTTATTCTAGGAGTCCCTTATGCCTTACGATCCAATGCTCGTACAACCCATGCGCGAAGAACTCACGCGCATCGGTATCGAAGAACTTACGACGGCCGACGCTGTGGATGCCGCAATGACCCGCAAGGGCACTACCATGGTTGTTGTTAACAGCGTATGCGGTTGCGCAGCCGGTGGTGCACGTCCAGGCGTAGCTATCGCGCTCAAGCATACGGTTAAGCCCGATCACGTTGTTACGGTGTTTGCAGGCCAAGACATCGAAGCTACCGACCGCGCTCGTAGCTATTTCACCGGCATTGCCCCGTCATCGCCTAGCATTGCGCTGATGCGCGACGGCGAGCTGGTGGCCTTTATGCCACGTCATCACATCGAAGGTCGTACGCCCGAGATGATTGCGGCATCGCTGACGTCGGCATTCGACGAAATTTGCGCTAGCACTTCGGCGTAACGTCGTTCCACGGCTATGCGTCGTAGCTCGCTCGCGACCGCCGTGGAGTGACGCCTACGTGTATTGCGTTCCTCGCTAAGGACGACGGACCAACGGTCGAGCAACGTATCGGCAGATTGATGGTCGGGCATTACGTCCCGCACCAATCTATGAAATGCCTGCCCGTGGTTCATGTGAACGAGATGGCACATTTCGTGCACGACGACGGCGCGAATGCAGTCATCGGGAACCTCGATAAGGCGCTCGTTCAACGTAATCACACCGCCGGTGCTGCAGCTACCCCAACGCCGCGTCATGCGACGCAGGCGGAGCTCGCGGAACTTCATGCTTGCCAAGCCAAGAATGGGCATCGTCTCGTTGATCATGACACCGAAGATGTTTTCGGCTTCGCTTCGCTGCCAGCGGCGGACAGCAAGTTCGACGCGCTCCGGCGGCAACGTTGCCGGCAGGAGCAGCTGTGGGATGCCGTCCGATTGGTTCAACCGGATCGTTGGCCTCCGCACAGCGCTGTCGGTGCCCCATGACATTACGCGCCCGCGGTGATGGAATTGGCGCAATTCAAGAGGTGGAACGACGGATCGAATGACGGAGGAACGGGATAGTTTTGTGACGATCCAATCCATGCGATCGCGAACGAAGGCCTCGATTCGAGCCTCGCTCATACGCAGGGGAGCGCGGACGTGCACAGCACCGTCGGGGTGTACTTCGACGGAAAGCGTGCGCCGCATCGAGCGATGAAGAGAGTAAGGAAGCGACGACATGGAAAGAAATCCGTAACGAATTGCTTCGGCTGTTGTTAATTGTAGTCCGATGCAAAGCCCGTACGGCAAATATAGCGACAGCGAACTGTTCACCTTGTTGTCGACCGACGAGGCAGAGGGGGCGTTTTCCGAGCTATACTCACGCCTAAGCCCCAGCGTGTTTGCCTACGTGATGCGCATCATGCGGGATCACGACGCGGCGGCCGATGTCTTTCAGGAGACGTTTACACGGCTGTTCAACGCAGCGAAGCAAAAATCGACGCTCGACAACGTCAAGGGCTATGTCATCACAATAGCCCGCAACCTATGCATGAACGAGCGCAAGCGAACGCACAGGGTTGACATGGTCCATTTCGAAGAAGAAGTGTACATGACTCCCACCTCGCGGAAGCTGGAAGAGAACGAGATGTTGAATCTGATTCAGACAGCTCTCCAGCAGTTAAACCACGACCAGCGCGAGGCCTTTGTGCTTCGTGAATATGACGGACTTCCATACAACGAGATATGCGCTCTCCTGAATCTTCCACTGGATACGGTGAAGGTGCGCGTTTTTCGAGCACGGCAGCGGATTAAGGCCATCCTTGATCCCTACATCAACGACATGCCAAAGGACGAAGCATGACCACATCACCCACTGATCTTATCCAAGAACTTCTTGATGGCGAACTTGATTCGTCGATGGAGGTAAGTCTCTATGCACAGTTGGCATCGAATGCTGACTTGCGCCAAGAGATGCGACAGCTGCTTTCTTTGCGAGCCACAATTCAGCGCGATCGTGCGGCCTTAGTGCCACCATTATCGCTCACGAACTCGGTATTCTCGGGCTTGGGCTTTGCCGCTCCACTGGCGGGGGCAGCAGCCGGAACGGCTGGCGGCGGTCTTCTCCTACAATGGCTCTCGAAGTTTGGCCTTCCGTTGCTTTCGGCTGCCACAGCAGCCGGCATCACCATGGCTGTTTCCAATGATGGTGCACAGGTGCAACACACGACGAACAGTACTCCTGCCGCCGTGGCTGGACGCCCTCAAGGAGAATCCGAGCTGTCGCCACAGGCGCTGTCATCAACTGCAGATCGCAATAACAACGTGGATCGCCTTGAAGCGAGACTTCGCGCTGCCACGGCAGAGATTGCAGCGCTGCGCAACGAACGGGCCGATCTGCTTGCCGCGCAACGAAGCGCTGCGTCGACCCGCAATTACAACGTTTCCGACAACGTTTCCGACAACGTGCAACCCAGTTCTCAGCTGCCAACCGAGCTGTTACCCGCGCTGCCCGTTCAGGAGGTGCGCCTTACGAACGCCATGTCTGTTATGGCTTCATCTGAACAACGTGCCTACCAGCCCGTACCCATTGAGATGGCCACGCCTGACTTCATGCTCTACCCCTCGTTTATGATTCAGTTGCGAGGTTTGGCATTGCAGGGACTCACTCCCGTTACCCCCAAGCCCGACCTAGCATGGTACGACAACGCAGGCCTTGCTTTTCTCTATCAGGTTAGCGACCGCAGCATAATCGGCTTCGAGGTTGGGTTCGAGGCTTTCCCGCAGTCATTCGAGCATGAGCGAAACGGGCAGATTATCCGAACAGAACAGTATCCTACCAGCACGTGGGTTGGCGTAATGTATCGCCATCAGTTCAATCCCATCGTCGACGGTGTACGACCCTTTGTACAGACCCTTGCTGGTGGTACGCGGTTTGGTCCATTAGCACGCCTCGCCGGTGGCGTGCAGTACTCACCCGCTGGGCCGCTCTCCTTCGTTGCTGGCATCGAAGGTACCGTGGCCACCTATACGATTCAGAACCAATGGTTCGGCTCTACGAAGTTGGGATTCACCTACGGCGTCCTTGTACGCCTGTAAGAGGAGAACATGACCATGACAACGATAAGAACAACATTGCAACACCTACGACGACACCTGGCCCACATGATGTGGTGTACTGTGACTGTGCTCGTGCTAGCCGCGTGTGAATCGCCGTTGGACGTAAATGCGCCGCGCATTGACACACCGGTAACGCCTGCCATTCTGGCCGAGCCTTCGCGTATCGATGCGGAGTTCTCGAATACCAACGGACGGTTTGTGATGGACGAAACGCCCATCATTCGGGTAGACACGACCGTAACGCCAATGCGCATTTGGATGGATCTAACCATGCGACAGCAACCACAGCAAGACGGCACGCCCACGCTTGTGCGTTTTCGAGTGCGACTTGACTCGGTGGCCATCGACCCCCATCAGCTTTCTCTTGCGGGCACGACGCCACGCGAGATGATGATGGACCTAGTTGATTCAGCCGGCAACGTCATCAACAATGTACCTGCCGACGCAAACAGCCCCGCCACCATGCTCATAACCGAGCCTCCCCGGCTCGAAGATGGCAAACGCAGGTTGTCGCTACTGCTATACGTGCGTGTGAACATGCTAGATGTACTGCCCGGCTTCCGCAAGGAATACGTGTTCGGGGAGATAACAGCCGTTTTTTGAGCGTCCTCTCCAGCTTGTTGGCCGACGTGTTGCATGCAATGAAACCGCACGTCGGCCTGGAATCGACGTCCCATCTGTAGAATTTTCCGGCCAGGTGTAACGAATCTCCTTCTGCCGGTTTACAGACCACGTACAATCACTGCACATCAACCAATCACGGGAATTCACTATGAACCTGCGAGCCATTTTTCGATCCATAGGCGTGGCTGCCGTGGCACTCATCGCCTCGACGGCGGTGCTAGTTGCCGCAGCGCCGCTCACGCCAGTGGAGTTTTCAGCCAAGCGCATCACCGAACCGAACAAGCCGCTTAGCGTGCTGCTTTCGTGGTTTGAGGCCAAGGAGGGCGATGCTGCCACACATTTCGACATCTACATTGCCGAAGGCGAAACAGAGAACGAAGATGATTTTCGCCTGCTGGCAACCGTCGAGGCCGTTGAACGCCAAGACGGCAAGGAGCGCCATCGTTATACGTATTCGGCCGAAGATCTAGCCGAAGGTGTGTACACGTTTTACGTTGTTGCGCGCAACGACGACGGTACGAGCCGTCGAACTGCCATCAAGGTCATTCACGTTGAGCGACCTTCGCCCAAGCTGACCTTCGTGTCGGCCCCGAACAAGACGGCCGCCGTTGGCGTTGCCTACCGTTATCCGGCTCGCGCTACGTCGAACGTTGGCGGCCAAGTTCGTTATTCCCTTGTCGCCGGACCCGACGACATGGTTATTGTCGAGGAGTCAGGCGTAATCGAGTGGGTACCCACCGAAGAAGGCCGCTATGAAATCGTTATTAAAGCGACTGTTACACTTGAAAATGGCGAGACAATCGAGGTAACACAGAGTTTCGTCATCGAAGTAAAGGCAAAGCGCGAAGAACCCAAGGATACGAAGTGCGCCAAGGTTGCTGGCCAAGTGAAGTCGGACCCAGGTACCAATGCCGGCCTTCGTGGCATGGTTACCGCTTGGCGAATCGACGTCCAAGACGGCAATGACGACAAGGAACGTCGGGACCTCGTCTTCGCAGCCCCCTTCGATGGAGGACGTTATTCGATGAACCTGCCCGAGGGTACGTACAAGTTCCGTGTTGAAGGTCCTGGATTCGAGGCTCAATGGTATGAAAACGCTGCAACGGCCGATGAAGCCACAGCGAAGACCCTTACGTGCAATACGATCACCGAAGTACACTTTACTGTAGCGTCAGTGCCGATGCCTGATGCACGGACTGTATCGGGAAGCGTAACCGACGAGGAAACAGGCGAGCCACTTCGTGCAGTGGTGACGTTTGAAGCAACGGGCGACAAGGACAGCCGTGCTATTCGTATCGTACGTGCCGAAACAAACGAAGATGGCACCTATAGCGTACAGCTTTCGGAAGGCACGACGTACATAGCGTTTGCAAAGCCCGTAGGAAAGCATGCGCGCGAGTATGGCGTGGAATTCTATGAAGAGACAGCCGACCACACCACTGCCACACGCATTACCGTAGAGGGCGATCAAACAGGCGTAAACTTTACGCTTTCAAAGCTACCCGTCTATGCGAACTCACTAGCAGGTACGCTTAAGAACACCGATGGCGCAGTGGTGACGGGCAAGGTTGTTGCCTACATGCTGGTAGACGCCAATGGCAAGGAAAAGAACGACGACGTGCCGGTGCATAAGCGCTTTGTCTACTCTGTGGAAACGGGCGAAGACGGATCGTTCCTCTTCACAAATCTCGTTCCCGGCACGTACGTGTTGTTTGCCCATCCAAGTGCTCGTCCTTCGGTTCCTGGCTGGTACGTTAAGGATGGCACTGCAAGCAAGGAGTGGAAGGATGCTACGCGCATTTCTGTCGAAGAAGTCATGCCCACCGTCATGTACGACTTCGTACTTGCAGTAGGTGAAAAGGAACTCCGCGGCCAAGGCCAAGTTCGCGGCTTCGTGCTCCACAACAGAGTACAGGGTGTTGGCACATCTGGCGATGCTCCACAAGGTACTGTATCCGTACAAGGTGCGTTAGTCCTAGCCCTCGACAGTCGTGGCGTAGTTATTGACTGGGCCCTAACAGATCAAAACGGTGGATACACCATTGGCAATCTGCCAGTGTCGAACATCACGCTCGTAGCCGACCGTGTTGGCATGCGCTCGGCTTCGTCGGCCTTGTCCATCGATGGGCAATCGCGTTCGAATCAGGAAGTCACGATGTCGCTCAGCGACATTCCATCAAGCGTAGAGGTGCCCACCTCGCTATCGGAATTGGGCTTTAACCTCTTCCCGAATCCGGCATCGAATGTTGCAACGGTGCAGTTCCCATCATCGACGTCGACGGCATCGGTTGCTGTGGTGTCGGTCGATGGCACAACCGTGGCCACCCTCGAAGCCGAGACCGGCGAAGGCCTTGCCCGTGTGATTGTTCCAACGGCTGCGCTGCCTAACGGCCGCTATCTTGTGCGAGTAACGTCGGGTACACGGCACTTCGCCCTGCCCCTTTCAGTCATTCGCTAATCTGTTGGTGGCGCGATGAGCGCCCGCATTCTACAACTCCGGCTCGGCCACATAGTGGTCGGGCCGTTTTTTTTTCGATTTTGCGCAATGCGTCACCTCGTCACCCTCCTCGTTCTAGCCGTTACCTATCACCTAGGCACAGCCCAAGAGCTACCGTCGCCCCTTACATGGATACCGTTAGGGTATAGTATTCAAGAGTACGATGTTTCGATGGTGGTTAACGAGCCATCATCACGGTCAATGCAAGGCGAGAACCGCATCACTGTGGAGCGTTTGCCGGGAACAGCAGATACGGTGTTGATGCTGCACCTACGCGGACTCGTGATTGACTCTGTGACGGTGAATGGCGAAGGTCGCACGTGGACCACAACTGGCGACCAATCTGATTGGACGTATCACCACCGCGTGGTGCTTGGACAGAGAACAGTCAATGCTCGCATCGACACCGTCGTCGTATACTATAGCGGCGTGATGACGAATGAAGGGGGCTCTGGCGCATGGGGTGGCGTTAGCTACGACGATGGCGTGCTATACGCGTTGGGCGTTACGTTTGCCACACCCTACGTGAGTGCTACGCAGCACTGGGCGCCGGTGCTGGACCATCCCGGCTACAAGCCACAACGCTTCACGCTGCGCTGTACTGTTCCAACGTTGTATCGTGTGGCCTCGGTTGGCATGTTGGACACCATCGTCGACCGAGGCAATGGCCTTCACACCTATGTGTGGAAGCATGAGCATCCCTGTGCCACGTACCTTTTGACCTTTGGAATCGGGCCGTTTGTAGCGCGCGAAACTACGCATGATGGCATACCGCACGTGGCGTTTGTTCAACCGCGCGACACAGCCAATGCCGCCGTCTCGCTCTCGTTAGTACCTCGCATGCGCCGCACATTCGAGCGTTTGTACGGCACCCATCCCTTCGAGAAGGTGGGCTACATGTCTACTACCAAGGGGGCCATGGAACATCAAACCATGATTGCGCTCAACACGCAGATTGTTGCCAGTCGCGACACCGTCAATCTTGTTGCCGCCCACGAGTTAGCGCATCAGTGGTTTGGCGACCTAGTTTCTCCGCGCGATTTTCGCCACGCCTGGCTTACCGAGGCCTTTGCCACGTACAACGAATCTGCCTGGCTCGAAGAGCTGTTTGGTTTTACACGCTACCTGTCGTCGCAACGGCAGAATGCTACGCAGTACATCAACGCTATTTCTCGCACAGAGGGCTTCCTCACCCTCGAAGACTTCGCTCGGGCGGCTCCGTCGTCCAACTACCCTGCCACCATCTACAAGAAGGGTGCCGTTGTTCTAGGCATGTTGCGCGCCGTTGTTGGCGACTCGCTGTTTTATGGTGCGCTGCAATCATACCTTCGTTCACATGCCTTTGGCAATGCAACCACGGCCGACTTCTTTGCTTCTGTCGAGGCCTACACAGGCGTCGACCTCTCAACATTTCGTAGCGAATGGGTCGAGCAACCGGGCTGGGCTCGGCTCGACGTCCATCACTTCACTGGTACCGAGCCCGCAGTAGAAATCCGCCAGATCCAGCGCGACTGGCAACCAACGTGGCCCATCTTCACCACCCTGCCGTTGAACGTCACCTACGTCGACGCCTCGGGTACAACCGTCGACACCATCGTTTCGTTTTCGCAAGGGCCCGTCGTACGCATCGCCGGCGCACGCTCGCTTCGTGCTAACGTTGGCTCGCGCGCCGCCGCTCTAGCCGAAGTGGTTCGCACGACGTCGGTCCTCGAAGATGGCTCTCGTAACTCGCTCGAAGTTACTCCCAACCCCGCTCACAATGTCATTACCATCAGCTTGAGCGGACAAGGGGCATCGCAGGCCGACGTGGTGATTGTCGACGTCAGTGGCAGGACGCTATCGCGTCATACATGGAATGGAGCACCGCTAGCGGTTGACACCTCGCTGCTTTCGTCGGGCGCTTACACTGTGGTGGTAGCCATTGGCGGCACACAGCTCGTGGCATCGTTCATTGTGGAGCACTAAGCCCCGCGTTATACCTTGGTGGTAATCCACCGTGCCACTTCGGCTATCGACGGCTTCTTGCCATAGCTTAGCATGCCAATGCGGTAGATTCTCGACGCCATCCACACAGCGCCAAAAAATGCGCCGATGCTTAGTACGATGCTCAGCGCAATCTGCCACGCGGGCACATCCGTAGCGGCCACTCGTACGGTCATCAGAATCGGCGTGAACAATGGAATCAACGATGCCACCGTGGCGAATGTGCCGCTCGGTGCCGAAATCACGTTGCCGATAAACATCATTGTAAGAATCACGGGGAGCGTAACCGGTAACGTTAGCTGGTTGGCGTCAGACTCTTGGTCGACAGCCGATCCCACAGCAGCAAACAACGTTGCATACAGGAAGTAGCCCGAAAGGAAATAGAACACGAACAACAACAAGGTTGGAATCGAGACTGTTGGGATAGACATCGAGCCAATCTTCATCACGCCACCGCTCATGGGCGACATCGGCGATTGGGCCTGAGCGTCTTGCGCCTGCCGCATTGCCTCGGTGGCGACCTCGGGATCGACGCCGGCAGCAAACGCCACGGCAAGTGCCGACAGTACGAGCAAACCCAGAACAATCCATGCAAGAACCTGGGTAAGCCCCACAAGGCCGATGCCAAGCACCTTGCCCATCATGATATCAAAAGGTCGGGCCGACGAAGCCAGCACTTCGATAATGCGATTGGCTTTTTCCTCGACAACGCCGCGCATTACCATTGACCCATACAAGAAGATGAGGATGTAGATAACAAAACCAGCACCGTAGCCGATAAAGGCCGAAGCCATCGATGCATCCTCCTGCACACCTTCGTCGGTGATCTTAAGGGCCGAAAGGTCGATGCCCTGCTCTACTAAACGAATCACCGATGTGTCGGTGCCTGCGCGCTGCAGGCGCGCCGAAACAACCACTGGTTCAACGTCGCCACGAATACGTGACTCAAAGGCAATGCCTGTGCCTCCTCGCGTATACAGCGTTATGCGTCCGCTGTCAACGACGTTCGCCGGAATCTCCAGCCAGGCCTGAAGCGATTCGGCCTGCACCGCTGCATTAAGCTCGGCTGCACTACGGCTGCCAGCACGCTCATAGAGCGACGTATCGGCGGCTAACAACTCCGTTGCCATTGCCCCTGTGTGGTCGACCACGGCCACCTTACCCTCGGTGCCATCGCCTGCTAACATCGTGGCCAGCACGGGGATGGTAATCATCACCACCATGGCTAATGGGCCAAGAAGGGTAGCTAAGATGAACCACTTACTGCGTACGCGGGTGGTGTATTCGTGGGCGATAATAACGGCTATCTTGTTCATGGGGCGCGTTGAACGATGGGAGGGCAAGTCGGTTTCGGGTCAGATCGGCAGTTACATTTCCACAACACAGTTTCTCTGTGGCCATGGTCGACGTCGTACAGTCCTAGCGGGCTTCGTAAGTTTGTATGATATATCATTTCAAACGAACTGTACCAGGAGAACCGCATGAGCACCATCTTGCACGAAACGTTGAATGCCACTGCCGATGCCCTGAAGGCACGCAAGGTAGCACTCGCAAAGGAAAAAGGAGACAAGGTCCTATCATCGGTTGCCGTCGAACAAGTCTTTGGTGGTATGCGTGGCGTTCCTGCACTTGTATGCGACACGTCAAGCGTTTCGGCCGACGAAGGCCTTCGCATTCGCAACATTCCGATTCTTGAGCTTACCGACATCACCCCCGAAGAGACCTTTTGGTTGTTGGTAACCGGTAAGCGCGCAACGGCCGAAGAGTTGGAGGCACTCCGTGCTGCCTTCGCGAAGCATTACGCAATCCCACAATACGTGGTAGACACGCTACGCGCAATGCCTGCCGACGCACATCCCATGGCAATGCTAGGGGCAGCCATCCTGTCGATGGAGAAGGAATCTGAATATCGCGCAGCGTATGACCGTGGTGCAGCCAAGGACACGCTGTGGAATTATGCCATCAACGATGCAGTGCGCCTTATTGCCTCGATGCCAGGTATCGCAGCAGCCATCTACCGTATTCGGTTTGGCAAGGGCGATATCATTGCACCGCTGCAAGGCGATAACGACTTGTCGAACAACTTCGCCCACATGCTTGGCGTAAGTAACGATCCCGCTTGGAAGGAACTCGTGCGCCTGTACTTGGTCCTGCACAGCGATCACGAAGGTGGCAACGTGAGCGCCATGACAAGCTACGTGGTAAGCTCGGCACTTAGCGATGCCTACTACAGCGTTTCGGCGGCTATGTGTGGCCTTGCCGGCCCACTCCACGGTCTTGCTAACCAGGAGTGCTTGCGGTTCATCATCGACGTACGCGAGCAGTTTGGCGGTGTGCCTACCGACGAGCAACTCAAGGAATATGCCTGGAACCGCCTGAACAACGGCCAAGTAATTCCCGGATACGGCCACGCCGTTCTTCGTGTTACCGACCCACGGTTCACGGCCTTCTACGAGTTTGCCGAGAAGCACTACATCATGGACGACAACGTCCGCATCGTCCAAAAGATCTTCAACCTCATTCCAGACGTACTGCGTGAGCACGGCAAGGCCAAGAACCCATGGCCAAACGTCGACGCTGCGTCGGGATCGCTCCTGTACGCATACGGTATGAAGGAATTCGACTTCTACACCGTGATGTTTGGTGTATCGCGCGCCATTGGCCTATGTGCACAAATGGTGGTAAACCGCATGATGGCAATGCCCATCGTGCGACCCAAGTCGCTTACGCTGGACGAGATTTCAGCGCTGTAATCGAGCATCAACGAGCCACCTTCGGGTGGCTCGTTTGTTTTCGGTGCCCCCTACACTCCAAACTGACGCAGGTGATGGTCGAGGTGTTTGTAGAGAAGTGTGCTCCACTCGACTGCTGTTAAGGGGCCTAGCGACACCTGCGGGCGGCCTTCAAAAGCGTGCGCACCTTCGGCGTATACACGCTCGATATAGGCAACGAGGCGCGCCCGTTCCGTATCAAGATTGCGCTCGTCGTTGATGATCATCGATGGCGCTGTGGCTGCCCCCTTTGGATATGGCTTGTTACCAACCAGCAAGCCGCGGAAGAACAGTCGAAGCAACAATCGCATGAACAGCGGCGGTACATCGTTCCGATCGCCAAAGATGTATTCGTAACTCACACAAACGTGCGCACACATCTGAGCTGGCGTCATGGTTCCCCATTGCGGAGTAGCGTCGGACTGGAGCAACGCCAAGCGCTCTAACGTCCGTACATGGGTGGTGGCATCAAAGATATTGGGCTGCACCATGGCATCAATCCTACAGCGATACTCAGTAAACGAAAAAGCCCGTTCCAAGTGAACGGGCTTCGTATCTTTGCCCGCTCTCGGCGGGGGCTGTGGACCCTACTGGATTCGAACCAGTGACCTTTACGATGTCAACGTAACGCTCTAACCAACTGAGCTAAGAGTCCGAAGGGGCCGCAAATCTACGAGTACTCATTGAACTGTGCAAGAAATCATCACCATAGTGACAAGTTGAAAGGAACCCATGATTGAACTGTTGATTGGCGGACTCGGCGTACTTGCCCTCATCGTGGCAGCCGTGTTTCGCTCACGTGTGTTGGCCGTACGTGTCGAAGACGGCGCATCTTCGCCCGAAGAGGTGTCTAAGCTTACCGAGATTTCTACGGCTATCAGCGAAGGTGCAATGGCCTTCCTTGGCCGTGAATACCGAGTACTGTCGATCTTTATGGTCATCTTCGCAGTCGTAATCGCCTTTACCACAGGCGGTCATGGACTTCACACTGCCGTTGCCTTCATCATTGGTGCTGGCACGTCGGTACTTAGCGGTCTCATCGGCATGAAGATTGCCACGAAGGGCAACGTTCGCACAGCTTCGGCCGCGCGCACGTCGCTCCAGAAGGCCTTCCGCGTTGCCTTCGAGTCGGGTGCCGTTATGGGATTCGGCCTTACCGGCCTCACCGTGGTTGGTTTGCTGTTAGTCTACATCGGCATTGACTTCATGCTGCCACTGGGCGCCGACGTTACACGCGAAATTCAAATGGAAATTCTGTCGGGCTTTGGCCTTGGCGGCTCGGCCGTTGCTCTCTTTGGCCGTGTAGGCGGTGGCATTTACACCAAGGCGGCCGACGTTGGAGCCGACCTTGTGGGCAAGGTTGAAGCGGGCATCCCCGAAGACGATCCACGCAACCCCGCTGTGATTGCCGACAACGTGGGCGACAACGTTGGCGACATTGCCGGCATGGGTGCCGACCTCTTTGGTTCTGTAGCAGAGTCGACCTGTGCTGCTCTCGTTATTGGTGCTGCGGCCTATGCCGTTACACCGGACGCTGCCGCCAATATCGGTGTGTTGCTCTTCCCCATGCTTGTTAACGGCGTTGGTATTGTTGCCTCGCTTCTATCGCTCTTCTTTGTTCGTGCATCAAGCGAAGACAAGGTCGAAGCTGCGCTCAAGAACGCCTTGGTTGTCTCAACGCTTCTTATGCTAGCAGCGCTGTACCCCGCCACCACAATGATCTTCGGCACTACCAGCTTTATGGTTGGGTCTGTGCTTGTCAATGGCACTGGCGTCTTCATCGCCCTTGCCACGGGCCTTATCGCCGGCCTGCTGATTGGTCTTGTCACTGAGTACTATACCAGCCACCGCTACAAGCCCGTGCGCGAGGTAGCCGACAAGTCGACCACTGGTGCTGCGACGAACATCATCTACGGCCTAGCGCTAGGCTACAACTCCGCCGTCATCCCCATGCTCCTCATCGCCGTTAGCGTCGTTATTGGCTTCGTAGCAGCCGGCATGTATGGCATCGCTCTTACGGCTATCGGTATGCTTGGCACCATTGCTGTTGGTCTTACGATCGACGCATACGGTCCTACGAGCGACAACGCCGGCGGCATCGCCGAAATGGCTGGCATGGGCAAAGATATCCGTAAGCGTACCGACGCTCTCGACGCCGCTGGTAACACCACAGCAGCTATTGGCAAGGGCTTCGCCATTGGCTCGGCCGCTCTTACCTCGCTTGCCCTTACGAGCGCCTTTCTTACGCGTGCTGGGGGCGAACTTGGCAAGAAGGGACAAAGCTTGGACCTCATGGTCACCGACCCCCACGTGCTTGCCGGGCTCCTAGTGGGCGCGGCTCTGCCCTTCTCGTTCTCTGCCATGACCATGAAGAGTGTAGGCAAGGCCGCCTTCGCCATGATCGAAGAAGTGCGCCGTCAGTTCCGCACTATTCCTGGCCTCCTTGAAGGCACAGGGCGTGCCGACTACAGCACGTGCGTCGATATCTCTACGCAGGCTTCCATCCGCGAGATGATTCCTCCCGGACTCCTCGTTATTCTTACCCCGCTTCTGGTGGGCTTCTTGTTCGGCGTACAAATGCTCGCCGGCGTCCTCATCGGCTCGCTCGTCGTTGGCGTCATGCTAGCCATTTCGATGGCCAATTCGGGTGGAGCGTGGGATAACGCCAAGAAGTATGTCGAAACCGGCGTTCACGGTGGCAAAGGCTCCGACACGCACAAGGCAGCTGTCGTTGGCGACACGGTCGGCGATCCGTTTAAGGACACGTCCGGTCCTGCCTTGAACATCCTCATCAAGCTTATGGCCATCATTTCGCTCGTCTTTGCCAGCGCCTTCGCCAACAACGGCGGCATACTCTTGCGCATGTTCTAAGCAGTCAGCGCAAGGGGCGTTCGCCTATCGCATCGTAGCAAGAATCGACGAAATGTTCTTGTTCGACCGAAACGATCCGTAGGCAATATCCCATTCGAACACAACAACAAGCGCCTCTCCGGAGGCGCTTGTTGTTTCATACACCTCAAGTTTTGTCGTAGGGCGCTTGGGGTTATTCGTGGCATACGTTACGTACTGTTTGCCCATCAACTGTCGCCGAGTAATTGCGAAGGGGGCAACGGTTTCGGCTCCGAGTACACGCTGTGCTGCAGCGGTCCGCGCTTCGGCACCAAGGTCACTGCGCTTGAACACCATCACGCGCAACGTTCCACCACTACCACGAACGGCCTTACTCGTCGTCCATCTCTCGATTCCCGCCACCACTTCCTTCCTCATAGGGTGGTTGCATTTGAATTCGATGCCCCCTAATTGATAGTAGGGAAACTCGTTGGCACCTGCACCCTTACGGGCAGGTCGTGATTGAGCGGTGGAATCTGTGGCGAGTAAGCACAGTGTAGCGGCAGCGAAGGCCACCAGAAATCCAACATGTCGGGGTACGAGCAGGTTTATCATGGTCGCAAAAATACAAGACAGCGCATCGTTTGCAGTTTCAACCTTTGCCGTATCTTTGCGCGCTTCCTTAGCTCAGCTGGCTAGAGCAACTGACTCTTAATCAGTGGGTCCGGGGTTCGAGTCCCCGAGGGAGCACAACTGCACGGGACATTGCATGGAACGCTTCGCGGGACATTGCATGAAACGCTTGCACGTAACATTTGTACGGAGGCCATTGCTGTAAAGGCAATGGCCTCTTGTTCGTTATTTGTATTGCCACCGTACTTCGCACAACGCTCCAGACTTTTCATCATGAGCGTTGGTGTTTTCCGGCGCACTGGCATAGCAATTAGCACTCGTCCAAAACACACGTTTGGAATGAGCCCTATCCTCAGCATCTGACTGATAACCGTCGCGTTAGGACTGTGTATGGTGAAGCTGCCCCAAACTCACGAATAGTCGCTCATCCCGCACCCTTTGCTAGGCGTGTGCAGGAAATTGGCATAGGTCTTCTCATAACGCAACACGCCGGACGAATGTCCGGCGTGTTTGCATTGACGTGTTCTTGGAATCTGTACAACGCGACTGCGAAGCGCAGTTACCCCTTGGCTTCTTTTGCTTCGGCAACCGACGCCTGGTTGTACGGCGTTACGAGCTTCTTAATTGCCGTAGCGGCCTTACGTGCAGCAGCGGCGTCCTTCTTCTTGGTTGAGTTGTGCGCAGCGTCAAATTCGGCAAAGTGCTTGGCAATCTGCTCGTAGATTTCTTGCTTGTTCATAGTCGATCCTCGAAAAGCGATTGGTAAACGTTAGACATTGATTGTCTACGAACATAGCACTTTCGAACTAACAACTCAACGACGATTCATCCACAACGAAGCCAGCGGCAACCTTCTCACTCGAAGAAACCACCGTCAACAGCCCCCTTTGCCGACGCCGCTTCGGCTGGAATCGACGTCCAGATGCGCGCCTCCATACGCTTGCTTGCGCCCGGACGAAGCGTCGCAGCATAGCCTTTAGAATCTGCGGCCACTTCCTTACCGTCCTTATCGTAGAACGTCACTCGAACCGTCGGATCCGTGAGCGTTTTCTTTGTGCCATTCTTCACCGTAACCGTTACTGTTGCGTCGTCGCCGCGGCGCTTCCATGTTACACTCACGGTGCACTTCTTCCACAACGACTCGTCGGCACGAATCCACAAGGGGGCACCGAACATCATGACGGCGAGCAAGAGAATCATCACTGGCGTTTTCATGCGTACAAATATAGTCGCCCCGCCAGCCAACACCAGTTTCATAGTTTCGTGGCTCTATCACCGCACCCGACACCACATCGACGCCCATGAAGCCCGTCACGACGTTTCTCGTTTCTCCTACCCTACCAGATGCCCTTCGCCCCTTAAAAGAACTTGCTTACAATCTATGGTGGTGTTGGAATGCAGATGCGACAGAGCTCTTCTACCGCATTGATGCGCCATTGTGGGAGGCAGTGCATCACAACCCGGTTGCACTGCTGTCGCGCGTGCGCCACGACCGCTTAGAAGAGCTGGCGAATCGCCCCGAATACATCAGCCAACTTGAGCGTGTCTACAAGGAGTTTCGCGACTACGTCGATGGGCCCACATGGTATCAGGAGAACCAAGGGGCGCATGCTGAGTGGATAGCGTACTTCTGCGCCGAATTCGGCATTCATGAGTCGTTTTCGTGTTATTCAGGTGGCCTTGGCGTGCTTGCCGGCGACCACCTTAAAAGTGCTTCCGACCTTGGATTGCCACTTGTAGGCGTTGGCCTTCTGTATCAAGAGGGCTACTTTAGCCAATACCTTACTCAAAACGGCTGGCAGAACGAGCGCTACAACGAAATCGACTTCCACATGCTGCCGCTTACGCCCATCACGCAGGCGTCGGGAGCTCCTCTTACCGTGTCTGTTAACCTTCCCGATGGGCCCTGTCATGCACGCATCTGGAAACTTAACGTTGGCCGGGTACCACTGTATCTTCTCGACACCAACATCCCCGACAACGCGCTCGATGTCCATCGTGACGTAACGGATCGCCTGTACGGCGGTGTTGTCGACGACCGCGTGCGACAAGAAATACTCCTTGGCATTGGCGGCGTGCGTGCTCTCGATGCTATTGGCATTGAACCATCGGTGATTCACATTAACGAAGGCCACGCTGCGTTTAGCATGGTAGAGCGTGCTCGACAGATAATGGAGCGCCTTGGCGTAACCTTCGACGAGGCATGGCATGCCGTTCGGGCTGGATCGGTATTCACCACGCACACGCCCGTTCCCGCCGGCAACGAAATCTTCCACCACGACACCATGCGCCAGTTTTTCGAACCCTACGTTCGTTCGCTCGGCATCACATGGGACCGCTTTGTTGAACTCGGTGCCCCCTCTCGCACAACAGTAGAGGATGGGTTTTCAATGACGGTGTTGGGTTTAAAAGGGGCATCGTTTAGAAACGGTGTGAGCCAGTTGCACGGCCATGTTGCACGCACGATGTGGCACCAAGTGTGGGATGGTTTCACGTTAGACGATGTACCCATTTCGGGTATCACTAACGGTGTTCACACTGCAACCTGGGTAGCACGCGAGATGGCAGAACTCTACGACCGGTACCTTGGCAGGGCCTGGCGGCTACAGCCCGAAGAAGAGGCCTCGTGGAAGAACGTCGAAGCCATTCCGAATGTCGAACTATGGCGCGCTCACACGCGCCGCCGCGAACGACTCGTGCTAGGAGCCCGCGACCATATTCTGCACAAACACGCTGCATCCATCACCGAAGAACAAGCGGCAAACATCAATGCCTGCCTCGATCCTGATGTGCTGACGGTTGGCTTTGCACGGCGATTTGCGTCGTATAAACGCGCCGACTTGCTGATGCGCGACATGGACAAACTGGCATCGATCGTGCTTCATGCCGATCGCCCCATCCAGATCGTTATGGCCGGCAAAGCCCACCCTCGCGATGTAGAAGGCAAGGAGCTCTTGCAGAGAGTACTCCACGCCGTGCGAGACCATGGCATGCAACGACGTATTGTGTTCCTTGAAGACTACGACATGGCCGTTGCCCGCCTGATGGTGCGCGGCTGCGACGTGTGGCTGAACACCCCACGACGTCCGTACGAAGCCAGCGGCACCTCTGGTATGAAAGCCGTGCTAAATGGCGGCATCCACCTTAGCGTGCTTGACGGATGGTGGGCCGAGGCTTACGATGGCGAGAATGGCTTCGCGATAGGACGCGGTGAAGAGTTCGACAATGCCACGCAGGACGCTGCCGACAGCGAGACGCTCTACGATGTACTCGAACATTCGATTGTGCCTCGTTTTTATGATCGACGCCGTAACCGCGTACCCGAGGAGTGGACAGCGCTTATGAAACGCAGCATCGCCTCGCTTGCGTGGCGCTTTGCGGCGCGGCGCATGGTGCGCGATTACGCCGTAGAATGCTACATGCCGGCCATGGCGGATTGGTCTATGGCAATTGAACATAGTGGTGACGTTGCTCGAGGACTCCACCGATGGACGCAGGCGACAACTGCAGCGTGGGACTCTGTATCGGTTAGCAACGTTGTGGTTCACAGCGGCGCCGAGGCGAACGTAGGCAAGCGAATTCACGTCGCGGCCGACGTAGCCCTTGCCGGATTGACGCCAGCCGACGTTGTCGTACAAGTGGTGCATGGACACGTCGATTCTAAGGGCGACATCGCGCCCGCGTCGTTCTCCACGCTCGAACATACGGCGGCTAGCGGCACGGCCCACAGGTACGAAGGGTCGTATATCTGCACGGAAAGCGGCCTCCAGGGCTGTACCGTGCGGGTAGTTGCAGCCCATGCAAGACTGCGCCATCTTGCCGACAGCCACCTTGTTTGTGTTGCCACATGAGGTGTGTTATGAAACCTTTTTACCATTTTGTGGTTGAGTAACGATTGAGACTGCTCGGAAATGGCAATCCGTTTCGTTCATCACATCGAGCTATCTCGACAATGTAACATGTACTTTGGGAGTTTTTGATGAAGTTGTTCCTATCCGTGATCTTGGCATTCTGTACTTCGCTAGCCGTGTATGCACAACAGGTTGACGTGACGATTGTCAACAACAGCGCAGATCCGGAACTTCGCCTTGTTGATGTATACATCACGCAGGCCGGCGAAGTATATAAGATCGAAGACCTTACCTATCAAACAGGACGCAATGCCTCGGATGTGGCCTTCCTGTTTGCGGGATTTGAAGTGGACATTCGTATCACCACTGCAAAGAGTGTTGACTCTACCAACATCCGCACGCTGGGCTCGACGAAGTTTACCGGCGAAGAAGGCGACGCCTACGTGCTCGTCCTTAATGGTGTGCTTGGCACTGGCTTCGTGGCCAACCCCGACGAGCGCCCCATTACGCCCACGCTGAGTCTCGTGAAGGTTCCGTTGGAACCAAGCAATCCAGTCCAGAACACAGGGCTCTTCTTCGTTCATGGCTCGACAGACATGAACAAGTTTGACCTTCGTATTAGTAACCGTGCCGGTATCGCGGTTCGGAACTTCACGTATGGTGACCAAACCAGTTCGATGGTCGAAGTGAAACGCGAAATCGTCGGCATGCAGATGTTCGAACCCGGCACGCAGAAGCTCCTTGGTGGATTCGTTGTCGACCTATCTGGCGTTACGCCTATCACGGTATTCGTTCTGTCGGGCTTTCAAACGCCAGGCGATAACAAGAGCAGTACCGACTCGTTGTCGCTCATTGGCATCCTTGAAAGCGGTGCCGTAGTACGCTACCCCCTTACCTCGGGCTCGCAGTCGGCCCGCGTGCAGTACATACACAACATGGCCGAGCCCACCTATGGTGTTGCCAATATCTGGCTGAACAAGGAGCTCAACATTCGCAACTTGCAGTATCGCCGTGGTACGCCCTATGCCGACTTCCCCGCAGGCGTTCCACTGCAATTCGGCGTCAGTGCCAACTCTGTCCAGGCGTTCTCACAGGTTCGCGACACGTTCGACCTGCCAACGCTTCGCCCAGGCCGACGCTATCAGGTTCTCTTTACTGGCATTAGAGATTCGGCACGCTACGTTCCTAACCCCGATAGCGTGAACGTTAAAGTTGACGTGCTCATTTTGGAGGATGCCTTGGAACGTTCTCCTGGCACCGACAGCGCAGCCATTCGTGTCGTGCACGGCGTGCAAGACGCTCCATCGCTATCGTTCGAGACACGCCGCCGCGGCGGACTTGCGAATCGTCTAACGTACAAGCAGGCCTCGGCCGTGTACCATGTTGCTCGTGCCGGCGTCGACACCGTGATGGTTCGCAATCTTGCCACTGGAACCATCATTGCCAGCTTCCAGATGGATCTTCGCGGCAACAACAGAGCCGTAACACTCCTTGCAACTGGCTTCCTAGACCCGGCAAGGAACAACAATGCTAACCCGACGAATTACGGCCTTCGCCTTGTGCTCATCGATGCCAACGGAACTGCAACCGTGTTAACAACTGCTGTCGACACGCTGGCTCGCGACACCACGACGGTTCCACCGGATACAAACGACACCACCTCTGTATATTGGGAGCGCCTTGTTGATCACAACGCTTGGACGGTTGCTCCGGTACCAGCGTCGAACAACGTGGAAGTGACTGTCAAGGCACCAACCTTTGCCTTGGCCCGCTTTGATGTGATAGACGCCACGGGCATTCGTCGTGCCAGCTATACGGCAACGGGGTCAGACGAGCTTACAGCCACAATCGATGGTAGCTTACTGCCCAGCGGCACCTACCACATTGTGGCAACCCTGCCCGATGGAAGATTGCTAGGAACCACGGCAGTCGTGATTGCGCGCTAAGCGCCTACTCCTACAATGTGGAACGCCCACCGGCCCTAGGCCGGTGGGCGTTTTTCGTTGCCCCCTTGAAGGTCAAACGAGAAACTTCCGTATTTTTGCCGTTCTCTATTACAGACCATGTTCGAAAGTCTAAGCGAAAAACTCGAAGAAGCCCTGAAGAAGATCCGGGGCCAGTCGAAAATCACCGAGGAGAACGTCACCGACGCTCTTGCCGAGGTGCGCCGTGCGTTGCTCGAAGCCGACGTCAACCTTGGCGTTGTGAAGTCGTTCATCGAGAGCGTCAAGGAAAAGTCGCTCGGCATGGAAGTCAAGGGCAATATCCTGCCCGGACAGATGATGATCAAGCTCATCCATGATGAGCTTGTAGCCCTGATGGGCACCGACAAGGCCGACATTACCTTTGCACCCCAAGCACCGACGATTATCATGGTTGCGGGCTTGCAGGGCTCTGGTAAGACGACGTTTTGCGCTAAGCTTGCCTTCCAGCTCAAGAAAAAAGGGCGCCAGCCACTCCTGGTGGCGTGCGACATCTATCGTCCTGCTGCTGTAGACCAGCTGAAGACGCTGGGTGCCAAGATGACGCTGCCCGTGTTCTCGAAGGATGATGCCCAGCCGGTTGACATTGCAAGCGAAGCTTTGACGTATGCCCGCAAGTACGGGCGCGACGTCGTGATTGTTGATACCGCAGGACGGCTAACCATTGACGAAGCGATGATGCAAGAGGTGGCCGACTTAAAGTCTGCCATTCGCCCTCACGAAGTGTTGTTCGTTTGCGACGCCATGACAGGTCAAGACGCCGTAAACACGGCGCAGGCCTTCCATGAGCGTCTCGAGCTAACAGGTGTTATTCTCACCAAGTTAGACGGCGATACTCGCGGCGGTGCCGCGCTTTCGATTCGATCGGTACTCGGCAAGCCCATCAAGTTTGTGGGTGTTGGTGAAAACATCGACCAACTCGAACCTTTCCATCCCGAGCGTATTGCCTCGCGCATCTTGGGCATGGGCGATATCATCACGCTCGTTGAAAAGGCACAGTCACAAATCGACGAAAAGGAAGCGGCTCGCCTAGAGGAGAAGCTCAAGAAGAATCAGTTTACGTTCGAAGACTTTCTCGACCAGATGCGCATGATCAAGAAGATGGGCTCGCTGCGCGACCTACTTGGCATGCTTCCTGGTATGGACAAGGCATTACGCAACGTGCAAATCGACGAGCGCGCCTTTGCCCGCGTCGAGGCCATCGTGTTGTCGATGACCCTTGAAGAGCGGCGGTCGCCAAAGTTGTTGAATGGATCGAGACGCCGACGGATTGCCTTGGGCAGCGGCACCTCGATTCAAGATGTCAATCGACTGATTAAGCAGTTCGAGGACATGCAGAAAATGATGAAAAACATGTCGCGCGGAAAAATGGCCCACCTTATGGGACCACAAGCTGCCGCACGACGCTAACTCTCTCTTTCACTATTTTTTACACATACCCTTATGGTAAAACTCCGCTTGCGTCGCCGTGGTCGTAAGAAGGCTCCCTTCTACGACATCGTTGCGATCGACGGACGCGCACGTCGCGACGGCGCCTCCATTGAACGGGTTGGCTTCATCGATCCGATGACGTCGCCCAAGTCCATCAACCTCAACGTCGACCGTGCTCTGTACTGGCTTGGCGTAGGCGCACAGCCAACAGAGGTTGTTCGTCAAATCCTCTCACGCGAAGGCGTCCTCCTGCGCCGGCACCTAGCCCTCAAGGGTCACAGCGAAGCCGAAATCGAAGCGGCAATCCTCACGCACCGCGAGCGCTCTGCCGCTACGTGGAAGCGTCGCCAAGAGCTTCGCGCAAAGCGTGCCGCTGCCAAGTATGCCGCCGCTAATGCTCCTGTCGTCGAGGAGCCAGCAGCAGAAGCTCCAGCAGAAGCTCCAGCAGAAGCTCCAGCAGAGGCACCAGCAGCAGAAGCTCCAGCAGATTCTCCCGCCGCAGAGTAAGACTTTCGTTGATATTACTATCGCAACAGCGCGCAGGGGCCCCGTTCCTGCGCGCTGTTTGTATTATTGCTCGTAACCTATGCTTCATCCATCACTTCACGGACTCTACGTACCGCAGCGAACGCTGTACGGACGTCTACTTCGCCTAGCATTTGCCCTTGCCGGTATGTTCTGGTTCATGCTTTATGCCATGCCCACCCAGCAGCATGCCACGTTCCGCAGTGGCCAGTCGGTTATCTACTTCATTCTCCTTTCTGTATGGGGCATCGACTACCTACGTGAGTCGCGCCGATTAACCCTGGTGATGTCTGCTGCCAACCACAGGGGTTGCGCACCAAATGAAGTGACCGAAGACGATGTTCGCAGCTCGCGCCGTGCGTTTGCTGTGATTCCGTGGTTCGATGGGTCGGTCCATATTCTTTCACTCGGGATGTGGCTTGCTCTTGCAGCCGCCCTTGTTCTTGTTGGTGTCCAGTACGTTAACGGCATCACCGTACTCCTAAATTGAAGGTTCCATGATTCTTTCCACCGTTCTTCAACGCTCTATGCACATCGTCGCCCTGTGCGCTACCATTTGCCTTACCCTGGCAGCATGCAGCAACTCCTCTTCGCCGTCCGACACGCCAACTGGCACCGTAAGCGCTACCGTGGACGGCGCGTCGTTCACAGCTAGCGTGGCAACGTCGGCTGTGCATACAGGCGGAGTCCTCGCAATTGCCGGCAGTGATAGTCGCGGACGTCAAATCCAATTGCGCATCATTGGCGCCGAGGCAACTGGAACGTACCCACTTGGCGGACTCACAAACCCGAATGTAGCAACGGTTACCCTTGCTCCCGAGGCCTCGCAAACCTACGTAACGTCAATGGTCGATGGAACAGGATCGATCAACCTGACCGAACTCACTGCCAGCAAGGTCGCTGGTACGTTCTCGTTCACCGCTTCCAATTCTGCACGAATCCAGAAGACCGTAACCAACGGCACCTTCAACCTGACAATCTCGAAGTAACACCCCACCCTTGGAGGTTCACGATGCCCCTCGTTGCACTTCTCCTCTTTGTGCTCGCTACGGCGCCTCTGCATAGCGCTGTCGACACCCTTCGCCTCGACGATGGGACGATGCGAACCACCAATCAGTCGCGGTCAAACTGGGAAGAATCTGTCATCCTCGACCCCGGCGGACCATGCCGTATTCTCGAGCTCCACATCTTCTACGGCACCGGTAGTGGCAGCGATGTTGTCTACCTAACTGGCGACGCCGCCGAAGGCGCCATCCCACCAACACAGTACTGCCTACCGTACAACACCATTGCCGCCGAGACGTTGTCTGTGGACGCCCCAGGATGGCGCGTCGTTGACCTTCGCTCTCGCAATATTGTGCGCGGCGGCTTCGACCGCATCGTTGTCCAACACCTTGTTCGCCCCAACGGTCCTTACTGGGGTATGGATGCCGCCCAAGGCGATAGCCGATCGTTCTATTTCGACCCAGTTTCGCCCAACCCCAACTTCTTCAATATCCCCGGCATATTTTACCGGGCTAGCGGCGACTACATGGTTCGCCTCGTTGTTGAACCCCTCGCTCTGCCTCGCCCACTCCCCGGCTTTGTCGATGTTACGCTACCGTCGGAGCTCTCCCATAACAGCGCGCCTATCAAAACCGATAACGTTGCAACCGTCGACATCAACAACGACGGCCTCGATGACGTCGTGCTCGGCTCCCGAATCTTTATCAACAAAGGGGCTCTGCGTTTCGAGGCCCTGGCCTCGCCTATCAATGGGTCGGCCACGGTGTGGGCCGATGTCGACAACGACGGCGACGTCGATTGCTTTGCCGTCAACGGATTCGGCAACGACAAGGTCTGGCGGAACAATGGCGACCTTACGTTTACCGACATCACGTCTGCCACAGGCATCGTGAACAACGCCCCAACGGTGACGCCACTGTGGTTCGACTATAACCGCGACGGTCGCCTAGACCTATTTATCGCCAACGGCCGCACCGAGCAGTCGGGGCAAGAAGTGTATTTCCAAGACAAGCTCTTCCGTCAGCGTGCCGACGGCACCTTCGAAGACGTAACCGCGGCATCAGGCATCGCCGCAGGTGAACCGGCGCCCCATTTTGATACATGGGGAGCCAGTATTGGCGATTACAACGACGATGGCTTGGTGGACATCTTCGTGGCCACCTATCGACTAGCGCCCGACAGACTGTACCGCAACAATGGCGACGGAACGTTTACCGATGTTTCCGTTGCTACCGGCGTGCAGGGCATGGCTACAGACGTCCCCAACTACTTTGGTCACGGCATGGGCAGCGACTGGGCAGACGTTGACAACGACGGCGACCAAGACCTCGCCGTGGGCAACCTTGGCCATCCCGACTCGCGTGCGCGATACTCCAATCCGTCGCTTATCTGGATTCATGACGGCACGGCAGAAGGTCGCTTTGCGCCACGTACTGCCTCGAGTGGCGGCGTGAACTTCTTTGAGATGAATGCTGGTATGTGCTTTGGCGATTTCGACCAGGACGGCTTGCAAGATCTTTGGCATGGACAAATCGCCTACGAGCAACGCGGTGCTGGTGCGTTGCGGCGAGCGCGCATCTACAAGAACGTTGGTGGTACGATGACGGACCGGACATGGCACTGGAACATCGACCATCACGGGCCGTGGACGGCCGCCCGCGCTGATCTAGACGGCGATGGCGACCTGGACCTCGTTTGTGCCTCGGGCACCGAGCATACAAAGCTCTACCGTAACGATGTTTCCACGGAAGGACAAGGCATTATCTTCCGCATTCACGACACGACGGCAATTCGCCATGCCTACGGGGCACGGCTAACGGCCTGGGCTGGTGGCACTCGTTACCGCAGATGGCTACCCGGCACCGTAAGCGGAGGCCGTGCGTCGCAGATGACACGCGACCTACACATCGGCATTGGTTCGAGCGACCGCGTGGACAGCGTTCACGTGCGCTGGCCAGACGGCACAACCACGGCATGGCGCCAACCCATGCTGGCAGGGGCCACCTGGCTGCTAATGCGCGGCGCGAACGCTTCGCGTGCTGCCGTGCACCTTCCGTCGGCCCTTACGCCACTTCATGGGGCCGTGGGCGTGCCGCAGCAGGCAACGTTTACGTGGCGCACGAGTGGAGCCGCCGTGATGCTCGAGGTTTCGTCGGACGCGTTGTTTCGCAGCAATGTTCAGCGGTATGGACCCTATACGGAAGCCACGGCCACGATTACTCTGCCAATGCAAGCAGGCAGCGCCTATTGGCGGCTTTGCAATGCCGACGACACCACGCGATGGACGTCGCCGCGTTTGGCCATTATCGGTGCACCATTGTTTGATGCTTGGCAGGTAACGTATCCGAAGGACGGTGACACTGGTGTGCCAATGTTCTTCGAAGCACAGTGGCAGGCTGCACGTCCATCCGAGGCGTTGTTAACGCAACAGGTATCCTACGAACTTCAACTTACCACGGCGGCAGACACTACCAGCATTCTCTACAGTGCACCAGTTCTTACGGGTCTTCGGGACAGTATTGTTGACCTGCAGGCAAGCACCGATTACGTACTTCGCATCAGGCCTTACCTTGTGGGCATTCCCATGCGAGGGGCTTGGACAACCATTCGGTTCACCACGTATGGTGCGCCGCCGGCGCCAGACCGCCTGCTTCCTGCCGACGGCGCCACGGGAATACCGCTACGCCCAGTACTTACCGTTCGACGGTTACCCACGGCCGAGCAGTACATCTTTCAAGTGGACTCGCTCGGTGTGTTCGATGCCCCTTACGAGCGAACACGAACTGACTCTGCGCTAACGGTACTGCCGGCGTTAAAGCCACAAACAACGTATCGGTGGAGGGTGCGTGCTACGAACCGTGCTGGCGAAGGCGAGTGGAGTAGCGTGGGCGAGTTTACCACCGGCGGAACGGTTGGGGTGCCGTTAGCAGAACTTGTGCTTCCGGCCTCGGATCGAACGATTGTTACAGACGTGTTGGGACGAAATGTAGCAGAAGCACCGACTGTCGACCTGCGTCAAATCTTGTCAGTTCTACCTTCGGGTCTGTATGGTTTACAACATGTTTGGACAAATGGCCGCCGAGAAACTTCGGTAGTGCTGGTACCCTAAATAGATAATGCAGAGTTTCATGACGAATGTCTTCGCAATCTGGCGAGTTCTTACACTATTGTGCGTCGTCGTATTTGCTGCGACCTGCACGTACGCTCAAGCAAGAGATACTCTCCGCCTAGATGACGGTACCTTTGCGACCGCGGGAACCGCGTCTAATGTGGCAGAAGAGCTAATGACATTTCAACCTAGCTGGACATGCACGGTTGTTGCCCTACAAGTTTTTTATGGCTCTGGCAGTGGTCGCGATACGATTATCGTCACGAACGACCCCGACGGTACATGGCCTGGAGGTCTAATTCCTTCGAAGGTGAGGAACGACAACGCGATGGAGGTGTTTGTTGATGTACAGCCACAGCGCTGGATAACCGTACTCCTTCCCGGCACAGGATTTACCGTTAATGGCTTCGATCACATAGGCATGTACCATCGTGTTAGCACGAATCAGTGTCTGTGGGGGATGGACGCAGAGAACAACGCCGGGACTTCGAATGTGCAACGACGCCTTTCGCACGACGGTGTGCCGGCGCCCTCTGACTACATGCTTGCTCAAGGCGATTTTATGGTCCGGTTAATCGTCGAGTTCGCCGCTATTGCACCATCCTTGCCTTCCTTCATCGACGTTACCAAGCAGGCCAACCTAGTATCCAGCTCAAACCAGCCGTTTATGCGATCCGACGCTTCCATTGTTGACATAAACGGCGATGGATGGGACGACATCATCGTTGGCACGCGTGTGTTCGTTAATACTAAGGACATGACGTTCAACGAAGTCGCGGTCCCGTTCGAAGGCGAAGCAACGTCGTGGGCAGACGTCGATGGCGATGGAGACATGGATTGCTACAGCTACGGTTCGTTTGGTAGCGGCACGTTGTGGCGTAACGAAGGCAACGCCTCGTTTGTAAGATTCGCGGGTGACTTTCGGCTCTCGAATCGGGCGCCAACGGTAAGTGTAGCTTGGTCGGACTTTAACAAGGACAATCTTCTCGACGCCTTTATCGTAAACGGCTTCCAAGTCGACAGCGGGCGATACACGATGTACCTGGATGCTCTTCACCTTCAGCATCCCGAGGGGCGCTTCGTTAATGCATCGTTGTCGTCGGGCTCGGCTGCTGGCGAACCCAGCCCGTTCGACCTTGCCTACATTGCGAACCTGTGCGACTACAACAATGATGGGCATGTTGATGTTTTTGTTTCGCCCTACGTTTGGGGCGTCGCACGTCTTATGCGCAATCGTGGCCCAGGAGCAAAGATGTCGGGCGACCTCGTGGGAGTGAGTTTCTCGACTACCGTTTCAAACAACCTACTGAACCTAAATACTCTAGGAAGCCAGTTTGCGGATATGAACGGCGATGGCTGGCAGGATCTCATTACGTCTGGGCTCGCCTCGTATTACGCTCAGGATAGTAGCATTCCTGGGTTGCGATTGAACCAAGGCCAAGCAAGTCCGTTTCAAACCCGAGCAACACCGGCAAATGGAGGGCTTCCATACATTCAGAATGGCACGGGATTAACCATTGCCGATTTTGATCATGACGGAAGATTGGACGTGTGGCAAGGGAATGACGCAAGGCATTCGCGAGACAGTGGTGTCGTACATCGCGCGCGGATTTATCGCAATAATGGTACTGTGTTTGTTGATAGAAGCTGGTTATTGGGCATCGATCATCACGGTGCGTGGACGTCGGCTATTGCCGACCTCGACCACGACGGCGATCTTGACCTTGTTAGCGCTAGCAGCGTTGATGGTATTCGTGTTTATCGGAATGATGCGTCGAGTTTAGGGTCGTCTATTGTCGTTCGTTTGCGCGACACTACCAAGAACACCCAGGCATTTGGTGCTCGTGTGGCGCTGTACTCCCAATCGCACGCACAACATCGCTGGAATTCAGGAACCGTTTCTGGTGGTCTATCCACGCAGTCGCCGAACGACCTGCATTTTGGTTTGGGGGCGGCGAGTGTGGCCGACAGCATCGCGATAGTCTGGCCTGACGGTGTTCGACAGGTTTATTCAGGTCCGTTCACAGGCGGTGCAACTTGGACGTTCCTGCGAGGACAAGTACCGTCGATAGCGTTTGATCATCATCCTGCATTACTAGGCCCGGCGAATGGTTCCTACGGCATCGGCGAGCGTGTTCGTTGCCGTTGGCGCTCTCCCAAGCCTGTGGTGCTGGAGTTCTCTACTTCATCAGACTTTTCCAACATTTTTCGTCGACACGGTCCCACTTCGGAAACGTCTGTCAATCTTACGTTTCCCGTATCCACCGACCCCGTATACTGGCGCGCTCGGTTTGCCGATGATTCTACCAAACAGAGTGCAACATGGATGTTTCGAACCGGCAGCATGCCGCCAGTTGGTGGCGATATATTGCTGCCAGAGCATAACGGCGCACTTGTGCGAACGTCGTTCGAAGCAACATGGCAGGCGTTCAGGAACCCCGTGATTGCTGACCGACCAACAATTCGGTATAACATTAGGATACACCCTTTGGAGAGTCCTTCACAATCTGTCGTTGATGTTCGAGAGCATGCCGACACGTCGCTTATGGTGTCCAACCTCGTATCGGGCACGGATTATGAAATGGTTGTTGCTGCTTATGACGACTCGCCACGTTACACCACAAGCGTCGTTCGCAGATTTCGTGCGCTCGATCCGCCCGAAGCCCCAGTTCTGTTGCAGCCGCGGGCGAATGCATTGGACGTTTCTCGTACCCCTCGCTTCTCTGTTTCGAGGGTTGTCAATGCCGACCAATACGAAATCCATGTTGATCGCGAAGCGAGCTTCGCCTCACCCATTCGTCAATTGTCTGCATCTGAGACCTTCCTGTTTGCTGAGGAACTGCAGATTCTAACCGATTACGTGTGGCGCGTTCGAGCCTCCAACGCTGCTGGCGCCGGTGAGTGGAGTAACGTGCAGCGGTTTGCCACTGGCACCACCACAGGTGTTATACCGGAAAACAACCTCATTACAGAGTACGAGCGTGTGTTAGTCTACGATCTGCGTGGCACGTTGCTGGTCACGTCGCAAGCATCAACGCCAACCGAGTGGACCAACCGCCTGCCACCTGGCGTCTACCTGCTGCACTTCGTTGATTCACGCGGCCAAATCGTGGATATACAACTCGCCGTTCGGTCTTCGCCGTAAGCATCTCGTATCTTTGCGCATGCAACGAGTACTCATTACCGGCGGCGCTGGATTTCTTGGCTCGCATCTGTGCGACCGATTCATTGCCGAAGGCTGGAATGTTGTCTGTATGGACAACTTCATCACCGGCACCCCTGCCAACGTCGAACACCTTATCGGCCTTGAGCGATTTCAGCTCATCCAGTATGACGTTACCAACTATATGCATGTGCAAGGGGCGCTCGATGCCATCTTGCATTTCGCTTCGCCGGCATCGCCCATCGACTACCTACGCTATCCCATTCAAACGCTCAAGGTGGGTTCCCTAGGAACGCACAAAGCTCTTGGACTGGCAAAAGCCAAGGGCGCACGATTCCTGCTTGCCAGTACAAGCGAAGTCTATGGCGACCCCCTCATCCATCCGCAGCGCGAGGAATATTGGGGCAACGTTAATCCCGTTGGCATTCGTGGCGTGTACGACGAAGCTAAACGTTTTGCCGAAGCTATCACGATGGCCTACCACCGGTATCATGGCACCGACACTCGAATCGTGCGCATCTTTAACACCTATGGCCCGCGCATGCGCGTCGAAGATGGCAGAGCCATTCCTGCGTTCATGAGCCAAGCGCTTCGCGGCGAAGACGTGACGGTGTTCGGCGATGGTAGTCAAACGCGATCCGTGTGCTACGTCGACGACCTCGTGGATGGCATCTATCGCTTACTCCATAGCTCGATCGTTACACCGGTTAACATTGGCAATCCCGATGAAGTAACGATGCTCGACCTCGCACGCGAGGTGATTGCGGTTACCCACTCCTCAAGTCGCATCGTTCATCGCGATTTGCCGCAGGATGATCCAAAGGTCCGCCAGCCCGACATCACCATCGCCCGCCAACAGCTTGGCTGGGAGCCACGTGTCGCCCGCTCCGAGGGACTGCTTCGCACATTAGAGTACTTCAAGACAAAGGTCGCCCTTCCAACGTCATGATGTGGCGGCTCACCGATTTGCGCCTACGCCTACGCCCACTCCTGCGGCGTAATCGTCCAGAATATGCCTCGACGATAAGTCTGATTGCCTGCGTCGTACTCGCTATTGGAAGTATCATCATCGGCGCCGTCGAGCAGTCTCTGCTGGTGCAAACCAACGGCTACATTTCGCTTATCGACATTGGCAATTCGTTGCTATTTCTAACAGCGGTTCAACGGAGCTCCCGATCCGCCGACGTGACGTTTAACTACGGCTACGGCAAATACGAAAGTCTAGCCATCCTGGTTAGTGCCAACCTGCTGGTAGTACTAGGGATCTTTACCATTGCCGAGGCCTTTGGTCTTTCCACACGGTTCGACAGCTCTGGCAACACAGCATTGCTGATCGTGTGGAGCACACTTGGCTTTGTTACGATGCGCGGTATGAGTCGGCTCCTTAAGCGCTACTCTGACCGCTTTCACATGCCCATGCTTCGCTACGATGCCGAGTTATGGCGCGTTGATAGCTTTGTTGAGCTTGGTGTTATCGCAGAAGTCTGCCTCGTAGGCGTGCTCCTTTGGTTCGAGCTCGAAGAGGTTGCACTCGCGGTCGAGGTTCTTGCGTCGCTGGCCCTTGTAGCCATTACGCTGCGCGTGCCTCTGCGGCATGGCCGTGATGCGCTTCAGCAACTGCTCGACCGCACGCTACCCGACGAAATGCAATACGAAATCCTTGCTGTTATCTCGGAGAATACGGCGCGGATGTGCGCATTCAAGAGCGTTCACACCCGCCAGTCGGGTAAGGACATCTTTATCGAAATCGACCTTGTAATGCCGTACGATTACACACTGTCGCAGCTATACGTTCTTGAACGTGGGATGATCGACAAACTACACGAGCGATTCCCTACGGCAATTCCGCGCGTCTACGTAACACCGTGCGATGGGGCATGTAATCATGCCGGAGGTACGAACTGCCCAGTTAAGGCCTTGCTCGCTGAACCTCAATCTGCACCGTCCGACTAAGGAACCGCTCTTCCGGAGTCGTGTACGATTCAATACCGGGCGGATAGCCCGCCGAGACTTCGTCGCACCGTAAAGTTACGCGCCGCTGCATTGTGTTCTTCAGCACACTGCACACGGCATTCGCACGCTTGAGTGACAGCTCTTGGTTGAACTTCGCATTTCCCAATAGGTCGGCAAAGCCTCGAACACGAACGGTCGAGCCAGCAGGTACGGTATTCACAAACGAGCGAATCTGTGCTTCGGCCACGGGCCCCACCTTGTCGCTTGCAACGTCGAAGAGTGTAAGCGTTAGCCGCTCATACTCGGTAGCAACTGTGTCCTTGTTAACGGGAATAGTTGCCACAGCACGCTCTGTAACTCCGCGAATACCAAAGAGCGTGAGTTCTACTGATACCGGGATGCCCGACGCCATTTGCTCGGCCTGTACGGCACTAAGCTCCCGTACGATGCTACTGGGTGTTCCTGCCCCACTGTCGGCAAACAACTCTGTCGTTCCTGTACGAACTGCTAGTCTCCACCCCTCGACAAACCTGCGACTACTACCCGACGGGTCGAACTGCAATCTCGGCGGCGTGATACCGCGCGTTTCGTTAAATCGTTTGCGACCAACAGGAGCAAGCAACTCCAGATCTTCAGTTACAATCTCGACTCGACGATTCTCTGAATATCCGTCTTCGCTTTGTTGTCGCGTAACGCGCTCGGGCACACACGTTGTTGTCGTCGTGGCCTCAACCCGTGATGCGTCAATTCCCCACGTATTCACCAAGTAGTCACGCACCGCTTCGGCACGGCGGCGCGCTAAGTCGCACTCCCCTGCCTCTGTCGTAGGATCAATAGTACCCACGAGCCGAATGCGCGAAGTGGCCCTCGTACGCAGCCGCTGCCCAAGAATATTCATCACTTCTCGGTGAACATCGGTCGTTCGAGGCGGTATGCGGTCGAACGAGAAGTCGGCAGGGCCTGAGATCCGGCGATACCGCGAGGACAGTTGGGCCGAGCGGCCATCGAAAAAGACTACTGGCAAAACAGGAAGCGCCTCGGTGACGAATTGCGTCGAAACACGAATTCCAAAAACGTCGGACGTCTTTCCGTCCTCGATGGCCTTTACGCTGATTGCTGCCGTAATCGACGGTCGCTCGGGCGTAAACACGGTGTCGGTTCGTGCTACGCGATCCAAAATCGTAATGTCGTCAGACGTTCGAATCGTGTCCGTCTTCACACGCTCCGGTCCCTCACTATATCGCTCAGATGCGTCAGCCGCTAGGGTCACCACCACGGTGTCAACCGTCAACTCGCGACGAAACAGCACTGGTAGCGGCGGCTTCGGGGCGTTCAGGGCGTACGTAAGCGTAACTCCAGCACGTAGCTGCGAGACGTTCCAATCTAACCCCTCGACTACTGCGTCGAAAGGGCGCATAAAGAGGACTTCCGGCGTAACAGTCCACGAATGGTTCTCCGTTAGATGCCAGTCCCACCCACCACCGATACTTAGGCCAAGGGGCATCGATGGCGTTCCGACCAATGCAGCGTTCGACGTTTCACCACGCACTCGACGTAGGTTCTCAAAGGTACCTCCCGAGGGCGTTACCAACACTTCGCGTTGGCTGAACGTTGGGTCGGTATACTGACCGGCCCACACACCCCCCATGACTCGCACGTTACCCGGCAAACGAATGTCTACGAGTGCTTCGCCAGTGAGTGCCGAAAGACTGACGTCGAGTTCGTGCCGGCTGGTGCCGTTTACTTGTCCCGAAAGCAAGAGGTTCTCTGTCGTCGAAAAAGAGGCCGACCAAGGCACAATCATACCGCGAACCACTAAACGAACATGCTTGGTTATCTCCTGCCGGATCGACAGGCCATAAGCCAAACCAAGCGAGCCACCTTGGCCATAGGCAGTGCAGCATGTAGGCGCCTGAGGCAGGGTGAACGCCCCAGCATGTGTAATACTTGATCCGTAAAGACTCAATCCTATCTGGGTAAGCCAGACGTCTTCGGGAAAGAGTGTGTCTTGTTGCGCACGCACCGGAATGCTGCACACAAGGGCCAGCATCATCAACAAAATACGGTGCTTCATTGGCGTACAACAAACATGGTGAATCCTGCTGTTGGTGTGTCAACGCGCACGTAGACTGCTGGAGCAGAGACCTGTAGATTCCATGGAATCACAGTGCCTGGCACTTCGCCATCAACCGTCCATGCACCCAGAGCGCGGCCATCAGTTTCAAAAACCCGAATCGTGTGCACGCCCGCTTCGCCAATCGTTAACGTGCCGCCGAGTGTGCCGGCATCAAGGCGTGCAATGAGCTGTGCCTGCCCTGTTGGCAGATATAAGCGCGTCCCGTCGACGGCCCTGCATTGCCCCGTAATCGTAATGGGTTCGGCAACGGTCGACAACGCAGCACCCGGGCCAGGGCCTATCAGGCGAACGGTGTCGAATTGGACAGCGGCTAGCGTGTCCGACCCAAGCGTGGCGCGAAAGCGAACGCTGCCCAGGATAGCTTCGGCTGTCGGAAGCGCTTGCGTTTGCAGAACAAACACCTGGCGATTTCCTTGGCGTGCACCTGCGGTAAGTCCTTGTGTGTTGACAACGTCTAGCACCGTCCAATTCAAACTGAACGCAATGGCAATACTATCGATATCGGCCAAGGCCAAGTTGCGGGGTTGCTCGAGCAGCAGACGCATTTCGATGGTGTCGCCAATGACAACGGTGCCCCCTGTCGAGCGAAGCACAAGGGAAGCAGGAGGTGGCGGAGAGATTGAGAAGGTGGCGTCGGATTCATCGCTTTGCAGGATGATTTCACTCAGGCGCCAAATACGCGCAGTGCCGTCGTTGCTGGCTGTTAGGAGTCGGGTGCCGTCGCTGCTCCATACACTGCGATTCACACGCGACTGATGCTGGAGTAGTCTGCGACTTCCGTTCCTGAGGTTTGTAACAATGGCGAAGCCGTCGTCGGAAGCAGTGGCAAGCATCGTGCCATCTGGACTGAAGTCGATGTCTCGAATCGTCCGAGTGTGAGGCTCTCGGCTAACAGAGATGGTGGTGGCCGTGCGAACATCGAATAGAGCGAAGCTCTTGTCGCTTAAACCAATGGCGAGCATCGTGTCAAGCGGGCTCCAAGCAATACAACGCACACCTTCGAGCGCGTCGCTAAATCGCGCTAACGACTGTGTGGTTTGTACGTCGAATATGCGGACGGATGCGTCGCCACCAACCGATGCTAGCAGACGGCCGTTATGTGAGAACTTGATATCGGTAACACCGGATAGGTCGTGCCCTCGCAGCAAGCGTGGTAGGCCTCCGGCGGGGCTGACCACGCGGACGTTTCCATCGTCACAAGCGGTTGCAATCTGCTGTCCGTCGAAGCTAAACCGCAGCCGATTAATGCGCTGTGGGTGGTTGAACGATGCCGTTACTTGACGGGTACCAAGGTCGACAACGCGAAGGCGATTGTCATCGGTAGCCACTGCCACAAGCGGTGAAGATGGATGGAAACGAGCTTCGAGAACAAGAGCCGGAAATCGCAGGGTATCAAGGAGAACACCATCACTCCCATAAATGCGCAGCAGGGAGTCTTCGGTAACCACGGCAATTCGGGTTGAATCGCTGCTCCATTCAATGTTCATTCCTGCGCCAAGTCCAGGAAGGTTGTGTTGGGTGGTGTCGGTGGTGGGACCCCATATCCGGCCAGAGGTGCCAAGACTAGCAACAGCGCCGTCCTGCGGCGCCCATACGGCATCAACAACAGGGCCGCGATGTTGTCGGTAAACGATATTGTCGGCTTGTTCGGGCGGACGAATCTGCAGAACACGAACGCGGTACCCTGCAGCCAGTGGAAGATCGGCAATGCGAACGTCGAACGAAAGACCGCGGGCTGAATCAGCAAGAAGACTCCACGACCGTCCGTTATTCGAACTTATCTCGAGGCGGACAGCAGTTGTATCAGCAATGCCCGACCACACGATACTAAAGGATGTATCACGATTCGTGTAGAAGATCTCTCCGCCATTGGGTCGAACGATTCGCAATGTGTCTTGCGCTAGGCCAGCCACGCTGCTTAACGCAAGCATCGCGACGATGATCAGTAACTGCATCCGTTGGCTAGAATGCTTCGGTACCGCCGGTGGAGTACGGAACGAACGGTGGCTCCTCATGTTCTTCGAACTCAGAATGATGGTAGGAAAGGTTGGCAAACTTTGCCAGCGTGTTGTCATAAAACAGTCGGGCAGTACCTGTTGGACCGTTCCGCTGTTTGCCGACAATAATTTCTGCGATGTTCTCGGTCGGCGAACCGTCTTCGAACTTCTCGATCTTATAATATTCCGGACGGTGAACAAACATCACGACGTCGGCATCTTGCTCGATAGAACCCGACTCGCGCAAGTCGGAAAGCATGGGGCGCTTATCTGCACGGCCTTCCACACCACGGTTGAGCTGCGACAGCGCAACAACCGGTATCTCAAGCTCCTTGGCAACCTGTTTGAGCGTATGCGAGATCATCGAAATTTCTCGTTCACGCGATTCTGCCTTAGGGGCATGCATCAGTTGGAGGTAGTCAACGATGACGATGCTGATGCCATGCTCCATTTTCATCCGTCGGCACTTTGCGCGGAACTCAACGGGTGTGAGTGCCGCAGAGTCGTCGATGTAGATGGGTGCCTTCATCAAGTTATCGAGTCGGCGCACCAGCTGCTGCCGATCGGCGTCGCTTAGACGTCCGGACCGCAATCGCTGCAGGTTGATCTCCGAGTCGGCCGAGATAAAGCGCATCACGAGCTGCTGCGCCGACATTTCGAGCGAGAAGAGTCCAACGGCATGGCCGGCGTTGGCAGCATTACGTGCAGTGGAAAGTGCGAACGCCGTCTTCCCCATCGAGGGTCGGGCAGCAAGGATTACAAGGTCGGTCTTCTGAAAACCCGAGAGCATTTCGTCGAGCTTTTGGAAGCCCGAAGGTACTCCAGTAATGCCGTCGTGATCGTCGCCGAAGGTAAGGATATGCTCCAACACGGTCTTTGCAAGCTTTTCCATGCCGGAATACGAACGCTTAAGACGGCGCTCTGCCACCTCGAAAATGCGTTGTTCCGCGCGGTCTACCTCTTCGAGGGCGTCGGTGGTTTCGTCAAAACAGTCAACGATAATCTCGCCGGCAACGCCAATCAACTGTCGCTTAAGGAATCGCTCAAGGACGATGCGGGCGTGGTGCTCAACATTGGCCGAAGTAATTGCCCGCAGACTCAGGTCGGTTAAAGCATACGTGCCGCCCACTTTTTCCAAATCGCCATTACGCGTTAGCTCGTTGTTCAGCGTAATGATATCGATGGTTACTCCACGCTCGAACATGGCCAGCATGGCCTTGAACATCGTTTTGTGGTTATCGTGGTAGAAGCATTCTTCGTCGATAATCTCTACCACCTTCGACACGGCCGCCTTGTCGATAAGCATCGCGCCGAGTACGGCAACCTCTGCATCTGTCGAGTGTGGCGGGATGTTTCCCGTTACGGTTGTGAGTGCCGCAGCCTCTGCTTTCTTACGTGCTCGCTCTCGTTTGTCGCGCGCTCCCGGTCCCCGTTGTTGTGCCTCTGTTGACATGGGCGCATTATACACAAAAGGGGGCAAAGCATGCGCCACGCGTGCCGCTACGGTATCACGATCTCGCGCTGCATCGAGGCGCTGGCATAGAGTGCTTCAACGATCCGCATGCGTTCCACGGCTTCGTCGATGGTCGACACCATTGGTACGAGCCCACGAACGGCGTTGGCGAAATGCTTGAGCTCGCTGTCGTACGACTTGCGGAACACCGAGACGCCGGGCGTGGCGGCCGACGGGACAATCGTCTGGAACTCGTTACCCACACGCTTAACAAGTTTGAACGGATTGATGAAGGCACTCCCCTTTTTGCCAAAGACGTTGCAATAGTAGAGATCTTCGGCACGCATGAGCGACCAACTTGTCTCGATCGTGGCAACGGCGCCATTCTCAAACGTTAGCATCGCAACAACAACATCCTCAACAGTCCGGGTTTCAAGATTGAACGTCGAACAGTTCACGCTCCGCACGCGACCGAAGTTGAACACGTGCAAGATCATGTCAATCACGACGACGCCTAGATCGACGAGGACGCCGCCGCCCGACTTGTCGGCCTGGGCCAACCAGCGTGCGTCGGTCGATCGCTGCTTGACCCATCCTGCTTTGACGTAGAATGCCGGTCCTATGTCGCCACGTTCGACAGCATTTTTTAGCTGAACAATGTCGGACCGAAACCGGTGATTCATTCCGACCATCACCTGTACGTCATGCGTTCGAGCCGCATCGCGAATGTCGATGGCTTCTTGCATGGATCGGCCCACGGGACGCTCGACGAAGACGTGTTTGCCGGCCTGGATAGCTGCCAGTGCAACACTAGCGTGTGCATCGGTGCTCGTGGTTACCACTACGGCATCGACGCCTGGCACCTGCAATGCCTCTTCGACAGAGCGAACTGCGTGTGGCACGTTATACCGCTCGGCGAGCACGCGGGTTTTCGACAGTTGCTTGTCGCAAATAACCTTGAGCGCCACTCCTGGCATGGCCGACAGCTGCGGCAAGTGAATGTTCTGCGCGATGTTACCCGCGCCTACAACGGCAAGTCCAATCGTGTTCATGACTGCAAATCTATCAGTTGGCTAAGGACTTGTGTAGCGTGTACGTCTGTCATACAACGGAAGTGCTTCTTTGGACATGAGCGTTTTCCGATATGACTACAGGGCCTACATGCCACATCGGCTTCGGCTATGCGATAGCGCACGCCATACGGTGTAAAGCCAAGTTGTGGAACAGTGCCGCCGTAGATGGCCACAACTGGCAGACGGCGCGCCGACGCCAGGTGCATCACGCCTGTATCGTTCGTAACTATCGCGCTGCATGTATCGAGGATTGCAATGGTATCGGCAAGCGTTGTGGCACCATCGGCGCGGACGGTGGCGGGGGGTGCGTACATCATCACGGCGTCGACTGTAGCGCTGTCGGCGGGCCCACCAACAAGCACCGGAGTAGCGCCAAGCTCGTCGACGATACGGTGACACAGTTCGCCAAAGCGCTCTGGAAGCCACCGTTTTGTGGCATGGTGGGCACCTGCAGCCACGGCTATGCGGTTCAACGATGCTGCCATCGGTGGTGCGCCTTCGTATGCTCCTGCGGCACGTTCGGCTGGCGTCCACACTTCGGGACCGGCAACGTCGAGCGCTAGCGGCAGGCCTTCTAAGCACGACCGATAGCGGTCTACCACGTGCACTACATGCCGTGGGAATCGCTTCAGCCAAACCATGGCGAGTTTTTCGCGGCGGTACTTTGGTGCAACGCGAAGCGTATCACAGAGCCCCTTACGAAGGAGCGACGATCTGAGAGAATGTTGAAGGTCTACAACAACGTCGTACCGCCCATGCGGAAGTGATTCTGCGAGTTTCAGCTTGGCGGAATCTGTGCGTGCTGGATCGTCTTCAACAGCCCAACAGCGAGTAACGTAGGGATTATGTGCCCACACGTCGGCGAATCGATCTGCGGTTGCCACATCGATGCGAGCATCGGGAAAGCTATGGGCAAGCTGGCGCACGATGGGAGTGGCCAGAATGACGTCGCCGAGCGACGACAGGCGAATAACGAGGATTGAGCGAATCAGTGCGCGAAACTTTCGGATATTCGTGACAGAACCAACGACCACGAAACGAAGAATTCTCCCATGCGCTTTTCCGTAGAACAAGATGACGAGCTGGTGATCCTCACGATTAAGGAGCCAGTGTTGGACAGCACGAATGCACCCGACGTAAAAAGCGAGCTGTTGATCTTGTGCCAGCCGAATGTCAAGGCACTGGTCATTGATTTGTCATCGGTTCACTTCTGCGACTCGCAGGGGTTGAGTTCGATCCTTCTTGCGCGACGTCAAATGAACGAGAACGAGGGGTTCGTGGTGCTGGTAGGAGTACAGGAGCCGGTTCGGAACCTGTTCCGAATTTCGCAGATTGAATACCTCTTCGAGTTTCATGCTACGGTTGCCGACGCAATTACGTGGCTTCAGACCGACTAACGTCGACGCTATTTGTTAACGTTCGTCGACCCCAGCTTATCGGGCAAAGGAAGCGAACCAGGAATGCCCATGAGCGGGAAGTCCTTCCGGAGCGGATAGAGGGGCTCGCCGTCCTCATCCATAAAGTCCTCGGGCATAAAGAATCGACGCAAGTCGGGATGCCCTTCAAAGATGACGCCGTACATGTCGTACGCTTCGCGCTCATACCAGTTTGCACCTTCCCACACGTCAACCGCCGAAGCAACATGCGGCCGATCTGCACGCAGCATCGTCGTTACCGTTACACGAGCGGCGTTCGCAATCGAATACAAAAGGTATACCACTTCGTAGCGGTCGGGCGACGTGGCCCAGTCGACAACGGTAATGTCGACACATTGATCAAACCCTGTACGCGGATTGTCGCGGAGTTCCGTTAGAACGTTGATGATGGACTCTCGCGGGACGCGTAGTGCGTAATCACCGTGATGTTCCGATGCAGTAACACCAGCGGCAATACCGCTGGCAACGTCGAGGATGACTGAGTTAGAAAGTGCCATGCCTATGTGCGATTGGAATGTGAGTGAGACCGTTTATGAACCCAAGCCGGCAGCGTACCTAGCAGCACATCCCATAGAGGAGTGCTCACGCCGTAGGCCGTATGGTCGTCGACGAAGTGATGCTTCATGTGATATTCCTTGAGGAAACGCCCCACCGGACCTGTCATGGCCCAATGATGCGTGGCGTAATGTATCACATCGTAGGCAACGTACCCTGCCACAAAGCCCGCAAAGAGGGCGTTGTGGTACGGTGCAACCGTCAACAAGAACGCAACATAAAACAGAGCGGCCAAAGGAACACTCACCAGTAGCGGCATTACCAGTCGCGTCGAGTCGCGTGGATAGTCGTGATGAACACCGTGAACCATGAAATGAATACGTTTGCCAAGCTCTGTCTTGGGCTCTAAATGGAAGGCAAATCGATGAATGGTGTATTCGACAAACGTCCACAACAACAAGCCACCCAACACAATTCCTGCCGCTGCGAATGCTGGCACTTCGTCAAACGCCCGCCACAGCGCCCACGCAATGACGGGAACAAACACAACAACGGGTGTGGCCGGATGGATATGCGAGAAGTACTCAAGCACGGGGTTCTTGAACATCCGTACTGTCTCGTCCTTGTTGGATACGAACTTCGTACCCATGGTCCTACTCCTTCGTGATGGTGACAGCAAAATTACGCACTCTGGTGCGAGCACTCTCCCCTGTTACGGCATCGTCATATGCCGTGGGGAGCGCGTTGACGATTCTCGCCGTGCTTGGTTTCCTCGTGGCCGACCGAATGTTTCCACCGCCAACACTACCGCCGTCGTCTGTCCTTGTCCTCGACCGCGATAGTACCGTACTCTCTGCCTTTCTGAGCACCGATGAACGGTGGCGCTTCATTTCATCCGTCGATGACGTCGACCCCGACCTGGTCCAGGCATTTATTGCCAAGGAAGACCGCCTCTTCTATTGGCACCCTGGCGTTAACCCAGTTGCCATGCTCCGAGCGGCGTGGAATAATCTCACAACCGGACGGCGCACCTCGGGCGCAAGTACCATTACCATGCAGGTGGCACGCCTGCTCGAGCCAAAGCCACGGACGATGTGGAACAAGCTTGTTGAAATCGTACGCGCTGTTCAACTCGAGCTCCGCTACGATAAACACACCATCCTGTCCATGTACCTTACCCTTGTACCCTATGGTGGCAATGTTGAAGGGGTCAGCGCGGCAAGTGTGATGTACTACGACAAACTGCCCAAACACCTCTCTACGGCCGAACTTGCAACGCTCGTCGTCATTCCCAATCGCCCAACAACGCTTCGATTGCATGCGGCGCCTGTTGCCCTGCGTCAGGCGCGCGACCGCTGGCTCGAACGCATGAACGCATTGGGTTTGATCGACGCCGAACGTTTGGCCGAAGCCGTGGCCGAGCCTATGCACATCGAACGCATTGCCACGCCACGCGATGCGTGGCACGCCAGCGTACGGGCGCAGCGACTTTCGCACGGCAGTACAACCGTTGTTACAACCCTCGATAAAGACGTGCAGCGAAGCGCTGATGCCATCCTGCAAAATCATATGCGACGCCTTCGCACGTTGGGCATTACGAATGCAAGTCTGGTGGTTATCGACAATGCAACGTCGTCATACCTGGCCTACGTTGGCTCGGCCGACATCGCCGATCGGCGCGCACGAGGTTTTGTCGACGGAGTACACGCCATACGTTCGCCCGGCTCGACGCTAAAACCCCTGGTGTACGCTCGCGCCTTCGACCGCGGAATACTAACGCCGAAGACCGTCCTAGAAGACGTGCCGCTCGACGTCGACGGCTATGCGCCCCTAAATTTCGACCAGCGCTTCCGCGGTGCCGTGTCGGTCGAAGACGCCCTTGCCACATCGCTGAACATTCCCGCCGTCCATACACTTCACCGAATCGGCGTCGACGACGCAGTGGCGACGCTTCGTTCGATGCACTTCCGAGCGTTTCGTCCTGGCAAGGTTGTCGACGTCGGTCTCTCTCTTGTGCTGGGGGGCTGCGGCACCTCGCTTGCCGATCTTGCTTCGATGTATGCCGCCTTTGCTCGGGGTGGCACGTGGAAGCCGCTACGGCTGCTCACGTCCGACCGATCCGACTTCCCTGGCGTTGCCATTTGCTCCAACGGTGCCGCTTGGATGATAAGCGACATTCTTACAAAGCACGAACGCCCCGACCTTCCGCAGGGGATCGATGTTACGTCGCGGTTGCCGCAGGTTGCGTGGAAGACGGGCACGTCGTACGGTCGCCGCGATGCTTGGAGCTTCGGCTACAATGAGCGGTTCACCGTTGGCGTTTGGGTTGGAAATTTCGACGGCACAGGCAATGCAAACCTCACTGGGTCTCAATGCGCCACGCCGGTGCTCTTCGATGTGTTTCGCATGCTTGAGTCGATGAAGTCATCGCACGGATGGCTTCGCCGTCCAGCATCTGTGGACGTTCGCCTTGTTTGCTCGATCACTGGACTCGTACCTGCCGATTCATGCACCGACGTCGTTGCCGACGTCTATCTGCCAGAGCGAACAGCCACGGCAGTGTGCTCCCATCGTACACCATTCGTCATCGACGAACACGCCACAACGTCGTACTGTACCAGTTGCATTCCGTCCGACATACCAACACGAACAGCGTGGTATACTACGTTGCCGCCGGCATTGTTGTCGCACATGCGCGCTCAGGGCGTTGCCCCCACGCCTCCACCTCCCCACAGTCAGTACTGTCCACGCATGTCGTCGGGCACGATTACCATCACGGCCCCTTTGGCAGGCAAGGAATACCTTCTTGAACGCAGCGTCGACACGAAGATTCGATGTTTTGCCCACGCGCCCGCCGATGCTCGCACGATCTACTGGTACCTTAACGACGCCTTTGTTGCCCAAAGTCCGGCCGGTAGCGCCGTATTCGTCATGCCCATTCAAGGCACAAATACGCTCACGTGTACCGACGACCTAGGCCGTAGCTCGACGATTTCCTTCGCTGTGCGCACGTGGTAATCACACGCCCATGGCGTCGTGCATCTCCTCACCATAGTCTACAAAAATCTCTTCACCAACCTTGATCGGTCGTACGGCGAGTATCCATACTACCCACTCGCCCTCGTCGATCATTGCCACGAACTCTGCGTTGGGCTCCGTACCAGAGCCGTGATAGTCGCATGCATATCTCGCCACTCCGCTGGTGGTTGCACGAGCATCAAGCACAAGGTCCTCGTCTATCTCGATACCATAGGCACCCATCGACTGTCCCTCATAGCGCTCCTGATATTCATCGTGCGTCATCCGCTCACCGCCATAGTGTGCAACGCGTTCTCCCGGCAGGAATGGTCGCATGGCAAACAACCCCAGTCCCGCTCCGCCAATGGTGCTTTGTCGCACATCTAAACCCAACTCGGTCCGAGTGTGGTACCAGCAATACGGATGGGTCACAACAGTTGTGCGCCCACACTGCCTACCGTTGGCAACATGGGCGCACCGAGCAGCAATACGTATGGTATGTTGGCGCATTCTACAAATTCTACACTGCCGTCTCGTCTATCATGCAGACAAGGGGCATCGGTAATCGGCCAAGGCAAGACACCGTTGCATCATGGCCGAACTTCCACAGCAATCACCACGCTACGCGGCGCCTGTACAAACCACAGGGCGCGCAAGCGTCCATCAACGGTGTCCGTTGCCCCATTGGTAGCATACAGCGCATCAAGGACATTGTACAGGTGAAGGTTGGCACGAATGGCGTTGCTCAAAACGTAGCCAAGGCGTGCGTTCAGGACGGTCGATGCCGGTAGTTGCATGGTGGCATCGTTGGTAAGTTCCAGCCACATGGCACCAAGGTGACGTGCAGATACTTCAACGTCGACACCTTCGAACGGCGTGGCTACGACGGCCACGTTACCAAGCACCGACGGTGTAAGAACGGCAGCAACGTTGCGAAGAGTGCCAACGTCTGCATTTTCAGGCGAGTATTCGTCGATGCTAGCCCGCATGACGGTTCCGCTCGCAACAATGCGAACGTTCTCATGAACGGCAACGGTTGCGTCGACTTCAACACCTAAGCGAGTACTGGCAGGCACGTTCTTACGGAGCTGCACGAACTGCTGTTCGATGAACTGTCCTATCGGAGCAATTTCATCGGCAAAACGCATAAAAAAGCCGTTGACAGCCACGGTGCCCCAGAAGGACCTATGGCGAAGGCCATATTCGACATCGGTAACGCGTTCATGGCGCACGGTGCCTGGGCGGCGGATGACGTTGATACTTGCCTCGTTGATTTGTGTACCGCCTAAGAGGTCGAAGCGCGTCGGCTCGCGATGAGTAACACCAACCGACGCCCAGAGCGATAGGTCATCGGTCAAAGCCCATTCAGCACCAACAAGGCCGTTAACAAACAGCCAGTCGTGCGTTGGAAACGCTGGTTCTCCCTGGGGAATAAAGCGCACGTCGGGCGAAAAGGTCATAGCAACGTAGCGCGATTGAACTTCGGCATTCAGTTGCAGCGATCCCAGTGCCTTGCGGAGCTTTACGAAGGCCGACATCTCGTTCTTCGTCGTTCTATCGCTGTAATACGGTGTGGCGAGATCGGGCTGAAGCGACTCTTCGTTTCGACGCCGGAACGTGTACGCGTGCAGGCCTGCGGTGAGGCCTATGCCGCCACCTACGTCGTTATTCATGTACGTCGTATATGCACCAACGTGGTCGTTACGCAGCGGATAGTTTAGCTGCGACAGCGCCTGAGATTCATCTGGGAACGTAACGAAGAAGTCACCACCAGCACCGCCATAATAGGCCGTAGACTGCAAGGCCGAACCATCGTCGAAGAAGTGCGTGTGCTGCAATTGCACCAGGTGTTGGCCAAAGTCATCTCGATCGTTGGGGTTGTTAAGGTTCGTGCGTGCATCGCGCTCTACGTCTTGCCGTGGCACGGCCAGGTAGGCAAGCTGGTTCTGCGTCGAGCCCACCAGCGCCGTAAGGCGCAGCACATCCGATGCCCCTTGCCAGCTACCGGAGAAGAAGAACGAAGAGGTGTTTGTTCCGCTATGGTTTCGAAAGCCATCGGTAGCAAACGTGGTGAACCGTGCTGTTGCGGCAAGGCCGTTGGATTGCAGGCCCGACGACACTTCGGCACTCAGACGGCGCAGGCCAAAGCTGCCGGCAGACACTTGTACGGCAGCACCGGACTGTTGTTGTGCGGCATTGGCGGTTTCAAGGTCGATGCTTCCGGCGAAGCTTGCAGTACCATTCGAGGCAGTGCCAACGCCGCGTTGCACCTGGACGGACCGAAGTGAATTTCCAAGATCGGTGATGTTCGAAAAAAACACGCCCTGGTCGATCATGTCGTTAAGCGGCGTGCCGTTCAGCGTTACGTTCACGCGTGTTTGGTCGATGCCCCGTAATCGGAACGAGCCATAGTTGGAGAAGCCAGTACCGGCCTCGCTCCAGGCAACGAGCGAGGGGGTACATCGCTCGAGCAGAAACTGTGGGTCTTGGCCCACAAATGCAGGACGCAACGTAGCGGCGTCGATGGTTGACTGTGCCACGGGATCGGTGGCAGCAGCACGTGTTGCCGTAACCACCACGGGCGAACCGCGGTAGTTCTTGGACGTTGAATCGGTTTGGCCAGCGGCGCTGGCGCAGACGAAAAGGGCCGCTACTGCGGCAACATAGATGGGGGGCATGGACGCCTCCGATATTCGTGGAACATCAGTTGCGCCCGTCAGAAAATGAGCTGTCCTCTTACCGTTTCCCTACGCCGGTACTAACCGGATCAGGTTCCAAGAGTGTAATCTCAGCCGCGTTGCGGCACCTCTAACGGACATGCAAATATACGTGGTTTGCATGGGACATTGCATGGGACGCTGCGCGGGACGTTACACGGGACGCTGCGCGGGACGTTACACGGGACGCTGCGCGGGACGCTGCATTGGACGCTGCGCGGGACGTTACACGGGACGCTGCGCGGGACGCTGCGCGGGACATTGCATTGGACGCTGCGCGGGCGTCCTAATCGCCGATTTCGAATCCTGTGGCTTGGCGATGGACGTAGAGTTTTTGTGCGGACTCCGGCGAGTTATGAGCCACTAATCGAACACCATTGCCAGTGAACGTATGGCCAAGACTCTCGAAATAATGACCGGGATATTCCATGCTTTCAATTGCTACCACGGCCATACCATTACTCTTTCCAAACGTATGAATCTTGAAAAAATGGCGCATTTCGTTAGGAATGTCCTCGTCATCGGTAACCGAGACGAACGGCTCTTCTTGGCCGGACGGCGCGAACGTCTTCGACGATCCAAGCCAGTATGTAGGTTCATCATGCATTCGCATGGTTTTGTACGAGACGCCACCTTGAACGACCGTTTCGACTCTAATCAGACAGTTCTTCTCCTTGCGTAATTCGTCGAGTGAATACTCCTTGGTTATGCGTGATCGATACAGCGAGTTACCAGATCCCGGAACGTTCAAGTACCTCCAGTGCGTCTCGCTTTCCTCAAACACGTAGATCCCGTTCAAGTCGGCACTCGACACTCCTCCGCTTTCCACGACTTTCCACGACGGGGTTGGAAGGGGCGGCGCAGCCAATCGCAAAACAACAGGACACAACGAGAAGTACAGGGGTTAGATACTTGGAGAGTTTCATGATTGCGTACGTTTGGAGGTTGAACAAATCACGGCGCAATATACGCTTGGGGTGCAGTTAGGCCGCACGTCGTAGTTTTGACGCCCATGGACAAATTCATCGTCGAAGGCGGCCACCGCCTGAATGGCCGCATTACCGTTTCGGGCGCAAAGAATGCCTCGCTGGCCCTTATGCCCACGTGCTTGCTAGCACCTGGCGTCTTTCATCTTGATAACACGCCGAACAACCGCGACGTGTGGACCTTTAGCCGGCTACTCGGCTCGCTTGGCGTTCACGCCGAGCTTAACGGCCACACGCTGTTGCTCGACAGTACTAACATCAATAGCTTCGAAGCCCCCTACGAACACGTTAAAAAGATGCGGGCTTCGATCTATGTGCTGGGTCCCCTCGTAGCTCGGTTTGGCCAGGCCCGTGTGTCCCTACCCGGTGGCTGCAACTTTGGCCCACGCCCTGTTGACCTTCACCTAAAAGGACTCGAAAAGCTCGGCGCCCAGATTTCCATCGACGGCGGCTACATCAACGCTTCGTGTCCACGTTTGCAAGGGGCACCGTTTCATTTCGACATCTCGAGTGTGGGTGCTTCGGTGAATGTCATGATGGCCGCTGTACTGGCAAAAGGACATACAACGTTAACGAATGTTGCTATCGAGCCCGAGGTGACGGCACTTGCCCGCATGCTGGTGGCCATGGGCGCTAACATCGAAGGCATTGGCACAACAACGTTAGAAATCGACGGTGTTGATGAACTACGTCCGGTTCGTCACGATACTATTCCCGATCGTATCGAGGCCGCTACGTTCCTGATTGCTGCTGCCATGACGCGTGGCGACGTAACGCTCGACCACGTTAACCCCTATCATTTGACGGCGGTGATTCAGAAGCTGGAGGAGAGTGGTGCAGAGTTAGACGTGGCCGGCGACACCATCCGCATCACGATGAACGACGCCCCGAATGCCGTAGACATCACCACTGCTCCATACCCCGGCTACCCAACAGATTCACAGGCACAGTGGGCGGCATACATGCTTCTTGCCAAGGGGGCGTCGCGAGTACGTGACACGATATACCCTACACGCTTTGGATACGTGCCCGAACTGCAGCGCCTTGGCGCCGACATCGAGACGGGCGATATGTACTGCGTGGTAAAGGGCGGCGCTCACCTTTCTGGGGCTACCGTTATGTCTAGCGACCTGCGTGCCTCGGCTAGTCTTGTGCTAGCCGGCATGGTTGCCGAAGGGTCTACCGAGATTCTCCGCGTTTACCACCTCGACCGCGGCTACGAGTCGCTGGAACATAAGCTCAACGCCGTAGGGGCGCGCATCCGCCGCGAACGCACCGAAGAGTTCTAGGGGCATGCGCACCTGCCTAGCCCTTATTGTGGCGCTGCTTACACTGGCGGCGTCTGCCCAGGCCCAAAGTATCGAGGCACAGCGGCGCGAGCTGGAACGCCTACGATCGTCGATGAATGCCACAAAGCAACGCATCGACGAGTTGGCCAGAAAGGAGAAGGCCACTGCGTCGTCCATTTCTGGCATTCAAAAGCAAGCGCATTCTGTATCGGCCTTCATCGTACAACTCGAGCAGGAGCTGCACCGCCTGCAAGACTCCGCCTCGGCTGTCGAACGCCATATCGCGTCCACACGTGCGTCGCTCGTCCAAGTGCGCACACGGTTCAACGAGGCGTCACGCCGTGTTATGGCGCTCAAAGCCGAGTCGCGCGGCAGAGCGTCAAGCGCAACCGCGTCCGACGCGATGTATCGCACGGCCGCGGCGGCCGTTAGTGCCTACGCCCGTCAGATGGCTGCCCTTGAAGACTCGCTGGAAGCACAGCAACAGCTGCTAACCACGGTGTCGTCGGTGCAATCTGGGCTCCTTTCAACAAAGGAGCAGGAACGTCAGCGCCTTGCCTCGACCATCACAGCTCGACAGCGCGAACTGGCGCGCTTGCGGGCCGATAAATCCGAGATGGCTCGCGAGTTGCGCAAAAAGCAGGCAAGCGTGGCGCAAATGCGTCGCATTATCAGCGACCTTGTGGCGCGCGAGGAACGTCGCCGTCGCGACGACCAACGCAAGGCGGCGGCAGCAGCCGCAGCCCGGCGCCGTGCCGCAGCAGCCTCGCCTTCTACGTCATCACGGCCTGCCGAGGACGTTGCTCCCGACGTGATAACCGGAGGTCCACTGCGGCCGGGCTTTAGTGCGCGATCGCTCCCGTGGCCAGTTTCGTCGCGTCGAATTGCACAGCCGTACGGCGAATATCGCAGCCCAGAGTCGGGCACGATTCTCGACAATCCCGGTGTCGACATTGCCTGTGCTGTTGGTACCGACGTCGCATGCGTGGGCCCAGGCACCGTATCTAGCGTCCGCTGGCTGCCCGGTTTCGGCTCCGTCGTTATCGTCGATCATCACAACGGATACCGCACCGTTTACGCCAACCTTCAATCTGTACGAGTCCGCGAAGGGGCAACGGTGAATGGCGGCTCTACCGTTGGATCGAGCGGCGAGGGCATCGACGGTGCCTTTGTACACTTCGAGCTGTGGCGTGGACGGGAACGCGTGAACCCTGCAACATACTTACGCTAGACCTAGCCGCGTAGGGCTTAGGGCTCAGCACCTTGCCCGGTAAACACCTGATTATCGAACTCCAGCCAAGTACGGATAGCTGCGGCTTGCTTTGCCTGGCGCGTGCGTTCGTACGAGGCTATCAGGAGACCACATAGTCTGTCACGGTATTGCCGCCGCTTGCTGCGGTCGGCAACCTGCAGCCATGCACGTTGTTCGTAGGAGCGGCGCAGCGTGCGGATAACATCGGCGGGCGCCTTGGCGCTGTCGGCGGCTGCGCGGTCAATGAGCGATGCCAGCTTTCGCTCGTATGTCGACGCCCCACCAGACATGGTATCGACGCCAAGTCGCTTGATGCGTTGGTCGATCTCTTGATTAATCGCTGACACGTTCTTCGTGTCGAAATCATAGACGGTGAATCGTGCAATGACGGCTGGCTTTAGTCGAACCCAGCTTCGGCGCTCGGCGCTATCGAAGCCCCCTACACGAAGCGCTTCTATGAGCGAGCTCAAACGGTCATATGTCAGGTCGGTATCAACAAGTGCAAGAGCTGCTCGCATAGCAAGGTCACCCACAAGACCTTCGGTCTTGTCGAAGTACTTCCGCACAATCTGCCGTATGAACTGTCCCTGATTGTAGCTGCGCTGAAAATCGCCGCTGCGATATGCCTGGCGGGACCGCAGCACACGTAGAGTCGACGTGGCATTGTCGCGGTACCCAATGATTTCTAATAGACCAATGGCCTGCGAAAAGCCGAACTCAACATAGTGGTCAACACGGCCTATGCCCGTGATTTCTTCGACGGCACGGTGATAGGCGGTGCGACCGCGGTTTGCACGGACGTTCGTAAGGCGATTGAATCCTGTGGTGTCGTCGAAGCCAGCGTCTGCCTCGGTATCCCGAGGGATGCTGATGATTTCAACCATGCCACTGTCGAGGAACAGACGCATCACATGGTTAGCGTCGGCGTGGCCCATGGGGTCGCCCAGCCTCGAGTCGAGCCCGGTGATAACAATGTTCACCACGCGGCCTGAAGGGCGGGGGTGTGATTGGTCGCGGAGGGTAACGGTGGAGTCAGTAACGACGAACGTCGTGGTGTCGATCGTATGCTTGAGCGGGACGCTGTCGCCGTCGCGCACCACAGATGCCGAATCCCCGCCCTGAGATTGATCGACAGGGGTGTCGTCGGCCTTCGGCGAGCATGCTGGGGCAATCACCACCAGAATTGCACAGAGTACCGATGCAAACGAGGGCAGCCACCGCAATGGCGATACAGAATCAAGGTCTCGAATCACTGGCGCTTCGCTTCGTCCCACAAAACATCCATCTCGGCCAGCGTCATATCAGAGAGATTCCGACCAGCGGCTGTGGCCTTCGCTTCAACAAACTGAAAGCGTCCGATAAAGCGGTTTATCGTACCATGTAATGCGTCTTCGGCTACAATGCCGTGATGTCGGGCTGCGTTGACAATCGAAAACAGCACGTCACCCAACTCGTCGCGGGCGCGGTCGGCATCACCAGAGACCAGTTCTTGGCGTAGCTCGCCGAGCTCTTCTTCGACCTTGGCCCAGACATCGTTAGAATCATCCCAATCAAAGCCGACGTTAGCAGCTTTCTCCTGCACGCGTTGCGCTCGTAATGCTGCCGGTAGGGCCTTGGGTACTCCGTCTAGCACCGACGTCCGCCCTTCCTTCATCTTCAGCCGTTCCCAGTTCTCAAGAACTTGCAAGGGGTCGTCGGTGCGCTCTTCGCCAAAAATATGCGGATGGCGATTCACGAGCTTCGAGAATTCACCATGAACAACGTCGCGCAACGTGAACGCTCCGCGCTGTTCGGCCATCACGCTGTGCATCACAACGTGAAGCAAGATATCGCCAAGCTCTTTCCGCAACTCGTCGTCGTTACCCTCTTGAATGGCCTCGACCGTCTCGTAGGCCTCCTCAATCAACAGATGCGATATACTCTGATGCGTTTGCTCGCGATCCCACGGACAATCCACACGTAGAATGGCCACGAGATCGATAAACGCAGCAAGGTAGCTGTGAACATCGTTCGCATCCTTGGGATGAGGGATGGTGCGCAGTGGGGGCATTCAGGCGTGGGTAGTTACAAAGGACCACAAAGATACGAGAAACGTAAGGGCATGATAACGGCAGGCAACCAGTGGCCTCGATGAGCGTATCCTACAGCCGTTTCACAACTATTCACCATCGGAGGTCATATGCGTTCGCTTCAAATTCTGGCGCTTTCCCTCGTGCTAGCCGTTGCCATAAGCGGCTGTCGCACAGTTCCCGCAGGTAACCGAGGAATTCTCGTCTACATGCTGGGTGGAGAGCGAGGCGTCGACACACGCGAGTTGGGCACAGGCAGGTACTTCGTCTGGCCCTTCACACAAGAGATCTACATCTTCCCAATCTTTCAACAGAATGTAGTCTGGGCAAGGGGCAACGACGCAGACAAGTCGATCACGTTTCAGACGAGAGAAGGACTGAGCGTGAACGGCGACTTTGGTATCAGCTACGCCGTTATACCCGACAGCGTTACGTCGATCTTTCAGCGATATCGCGTGGGCTTGGAAGAAATTACCGATCTCTATCTGCGCAATGAGGTGCGCGACGCACTTAACCTTGTAGCATCCGAAATGGACATCGAGGCTGTCTACGGTGCCGGACGCCAGGTACTGCTCAACCGCGTCGACACCTTGGTAAAGCGGCGTATCGACGGCATGGGAATCACGGTAGACCGTATCTATAGCATAGGCGACTTCCGCTTGCCACCTCGCGTCGTGCAAGCCATCAACGGCAAAATCGAGGCCACGCAGTTAGCGCAGCAACGCGAGAACGAAATCCGCGAGGCCGAAGCCGAAGCGCTTAAGCAACAAGCGAAAGCTCGTGGCGAGGCAGAATCGGCCGTCATCCGCGAAAAGGCGCAGGCCGACATCACCATGCTTCGCGCCAAGGCGAAAGCCGACGCCATGATGCTAGAAGCGAAGGCCGAAGCCGACGCAAACGAACTTCGCATGAAGTCGCTGTCCCAGCCGCTGATACAGTACGAACTGCTTAAGCGTTGGAACGGGTCGCTGCCAACGGTTACCGGCGGCACCATGCCCCTGCTTGACGTGCAGTCAATAATGCAGGGAAAAAGCGCTCCTACCCGTTAAGATAGGGGCGTAACATACTGCTGCTCTCGCGGCCGAGCGAGCGCTTCGCGTACCCAGCGACCGCGCTCCTCGGCCGTCTTGCGTACTGCAAGACGCTCCTTGTTGCATGGTCCGTCGCCGTTAATCACGCGCTTAAACTCGTCCCAGTCCGGATCGCCATACGTCCATTTGCCAGTGGCCGGATCCTTGGCTAACTCTGCATCGGGCACGGTAAGACCCAGCTCGTAAATCTTTGGCACATACTGATTGAAGAACTGCTGGCGCATGTCGTCGTTCGATGCCATTTTCACCTTCCAACGCATGAGCTTTTCCGTGTGCTGGCTTGCGGTGTCTGGCGGGCCAAAGAAGTGCATAATTGGGCGCCACCAGCGGTTGAGTGCTTCTTGAACCATGGTTCGTTGCGTTGGCGTACCCGTTGCCAGCGTAACAACGTTGTCGTAGCCGTACTTGAGGTGGAACGACTCCTCTTGGCAGATACGCTCAAGCGCACGACAATACGGAGCGTACGATCCCTTTGAATTCGCAACCTGATTGATGATTGCTGAGGCGTCGATAAGCCATGCAATCACGGCTGTGTCGGCCCATGTAAAGGCCGGATAGTTGAACACATTGGAATACTTCGAACGGCCATTGATGAGGTCGTCAAGCATTCGCTCACGTGGCTTACCCAACGTCTCAGCCGCTGAGTACAGGAGCTGAGCATGGCCGACTTCGTCTTGCACCTTGGCCATAAGAGCCATCTTGCGCTTAAAGCCCGGCGCTCGCGTAATCCATGTACCCTCTGGCAATGCGCCAATGATTTCGCTGTGAGCATGCTGCTCGATCATGCGAATCAACTGCCGACGATATTCGGCTGGCATCCAATCGTGCGGCTCGATTTTTTCGCCGGCAGCAATGCGTGCCTCGAACTCCGCAAGTTTTACGGGGTCGTCAGCAGGTGCATCCTTGCCAGGTCCGTCTACAATCGTAATGTTTCCGTACATGTCTGTCTCCTGTTACACAGTGTCGTTAATTCAACTTTTTGGTTCGCCAATGGTAGTAGCCAATAGGCGAAAACATGGTCGGGGTTTCGTTCGCCCCTTCATAGATGCTCGTTACCTGAAATGCCCATACACCACCATCGCGTAAGCGTACCACAACCGCTCGGTCAGGCGATGGAAGAATTACGTGCTTCATGGGGTCATAAACGAATACTGCATCGGGGCACGTAACACAGTTCGGTACAATTCGGTTCGCCACCGTTGTATCCTCTTGCCTGAAAGGGGCACCGGCAGGCACTGCCGTGACATTCTCGAAACGCGATGCGGCAACGTAACCCTGAACTGGTGCCACGCCGCCAACACCATGGTTAAACACGATGTCGACCGTTCGCGTAGCGCCGCCACCCTTGAGGTAGGCCAAACGGACGTCCCAGAGGCCCGACGCCGCATCCTGTGGCGGTATCACGCTATCCAGCGCAATCGAATAGTACAGCCATCCTGCAGCACTGTCGGGCCGCACGTCGGCCCGCGTGATAACACGAGGGTTTGCGTTGTCTGGCGTCGTTGGCGCTGTCGACGAATCACAGGCAACCAGCATCCAACCGCACAGCACCACTGATATGACTACTCGAATCATCGTTACTCGTCCTTCATTCGAATTGCTTGCACGACCCACTTGCCTATCTGCCGTCCATGAACGTTGCCACCGTCACAGCCAAAACGATAGTGAATGCCACCGTAGAGTCGACTTATCGACGCCTCGTCGGCCGCGGCGCGGAAGTCCTTGAACCTACGCACAGGCCATCCAAAAATGACTTCGGTGCTATCGTCGAACGACCGATCGCCAAAGTGATGCTGAAGCACTTCGGCAGCAGCGGCTGTAATAGTACTATGGCCCGACGCATACTCAGGGAATGGTGGCGTCTGCAACATGGGGTCCCACGATTTGTCGATGTACTTTTGGATGTACGTCACGGGCCTAATCAGGTTGTGCTTGTACTTCTGCTCCCAACATGCCGTAAAGCCGTCAAACAACGCAAAGGCCGTCATGCAGTAAATCTCCATGGCCTTGGGCGCAGGCGTACCTTCCGTCTTCATGAGCTGCATGGCAATGTTCATCCAGTGACCGCCGGGCGATATCTGGCGAGTGTTGTACACGAAGTGGCCTCGATACTTGGTAACGGTTGGATTGTCGTTCCAAAAGTTGGCAATCTCGCGCTGCTCGGGCGACAGACTCCGCGAAATGGTATACGTCTCTAACGCCGCGTTGTAGAACTGGCTGCCCTTTACCGTGCTAAATGGTGGCGGTGGCGGCAGCTTAAACTGATCGACGGTCTTAAGTGCGATGGTTCTCACCCGGCCGCAATATGGCGACAGGGGTTCGGCGAAGTTTGGTGGCGTGGGCTCCCAGCAGCTATCACACTTGGGCCATTCCCAAGCAGGCAACCCCTGTGTACGCGGATAACCGTCGGCCTTTGCATAGGCGTTGATCGCCTTGCCAACCGCGTGTCCAAATTCCTTCGATCGCGTGAACACGTCAGCAGCTACCTCTTTCTGCAATGCCTCGAACTGCACCTTGGCCAAACTGTCGGTAATGTTCACTCGGTAAACCAGCTTGGCCGACGCCGTTTGGTAGGCCGCAACGGCGGCTACACGCCAGTCATAGGTTTTGCCAGATTCTACCGTCGGACAGTCCTTAAAATCGCGCAGCGTGCCCACGAGACTGCGATATCCTGGGAATGCGTGATAGGCGGCCTGATAACCCGCTAGGTTGGCGTACGCATGAATGCGAGCAGCAATTGGAGGTCCAAATCCGTCCTCCATAATGACTTCAATGATTGCCCGGTTCCAAGAGTGAACGATGGTCGGACCGTCGGTCGCAACAGCAGAACTGCGGCAAACCGCGGTGACGACAAGTGCGAGAATGAGGAACAGGCGTGACATGGAAGAACCTACGGACGTGACACAACAGTGGGGCAGCACTGAACGTTCAAATATACGGCTCAGCGCGTCTGCCGGCGGCTAGGGACGAAGAGACGCTGACGACCATTGTTCACTCCAACAAAGAGCATCTGCTTACCGCTTGCGTGAACAAACGGCGTAATGCTACGCGCTATGTCTGGAACAACCCAGCCACTTTGCTCGGCAGGAACTGATTCGAACGCACCACCTTGGATGCCACGCAGTATCACGCCAATTCCCGCCTGATACGACGTGGCATCGTTGTCTGGCTCGCGACTATTACCTGCCAGCAGGATGTCCTGCCGTCCGTCGCCGTCAACGTCGGCCACGTGAATCGCTGCAACGGGGCCATACTGCGCCGCATCCGGCAGTGTATCGGCAACAAAGGTCGATGCCCCCTTCCGGCGGAAGAGTGTGGTTGCAAAGGTGGTTACCGAACCCCGATACAAGGGGCCACTAAAGTCGGGTGGGACAATGTCCTGAGGAGTAGCAAGCGAGAAGCTGCGGAACGTGACAAACCGCCTAGCCATGGTTGGCATCTGGCCAAGGAATGTCTGACGGTCGCGCATGGGCCTACGAATGCCGTCAACGACGTAGGAGAAGATGGGATCGATACTGCCGTTGTCGTCGAAGTCGCCTGCAATGTATTCGATAGGCGCAGCGGCCGACGTAGGGTGGCGGCTGTTGAGTCCCTGATTGCCACATACGAGGTCTATGTCTCCATCTCCATCTACATCAACTGCCGCAACACTGGCCCACAGACCCTTGTACGCGTCAAGGCCAAACTGCTGGGTGGCGTCGGTAAACGTCCCTCGACTGTTCAATAGAATCTTGGGAGACATCCACTCGCCAACGACAACAAGGTCCTGATCGCCGTCGGCATCAATGTCTACAAACACTGCAGCGGTTACCATACCTAGCGTGTCCAACATCGACGCATGCGATGCGGTTACGTCTACATACGACCCTGCCACGTTGCGATACAGCCGGCTTTTGGGGGGCATGGGAAACTTGCCTGGGACAACACGATTTCCCACAAACAGGTCGGGACGTTTGTCACCATCAATATCGGCAACAGCAATGCACGAACCGCTTTCCCTGTGCGCCGGTAGCGCTTTGGAGTCAAGCGTGAAGGTACCCTTGCCGTTATTTCGATACAACCTGTCTACCAGCTCCTCATCGTCCACTTCGAACTCATTTCCACCCGACACGACGATTAGGTCAAGATCACCATCGCCATCTACATCTGAAAGGGTCATCGCCACATCTTCGGCGTCTACCACGTCGTCGAGGCCCGAAGCCGTAGGCGCTGCAATGCTGCCGTCGCTCTGCTGCAAGTAGGTCTGTGTGGCCATGTACTTGGCACCACCAACAATGATGTCATGAAGGCCATCACCGTTGACATCACCCACGGCAGTACCGGGGCCCTTACGCGAAAAGCGATACGGCAGAAGACGTTCGCGTTTGAAGTCGTCGTAAAAATTCTCGCGATGCGTTGCTTCAAACACATCGGAAACGTCTTCGAGCATGGGCTTCGGACGTTGCTGTGGTACCCACGGCACAACGTTGGCCTTGCGGAGGGTGGCCGTCGAGTTGACCACGACGTCGCGGTGCACGCTCTTCGTTCGGTCGGGCCAGCGAACAACAACAGAGTCAATCGTGGTTACGCTTCCAAGGCCTACATGCACAACATGTTGCGAGGTTGACAGAAAACCGCGCACGCCATACAACTCGCGCACCCAGCGCCGACCACTTGCGTGCACCTCGACGCGAGCACCGATGGCATCACGGTTGGGCAGGTCGGCAACGAGTCGCAGCAGGATGGCCGAGCCCGTGCCGCGCTCGGCAGCCATATTGCGGTAGATCACGGCCATGGTGTCGGTGGTGTTGAGCACGAGGTCCAGGTCGCCATCGCCATCAAAATCGGCCATGGCTGCACCGTTGGTTACAAGCGAGTCGCCAAGACCCCAGGCATTGCTTACAGTGTCAAATTGCAGGCCATTCCTATTGCGAAACATTGCATTCGGCACCCACGACCGCGGAATCAATCGATAGGCGTCGGGCTTGCGTTCTGCGGCCGGCTGCACGGAGTAGTTATAATCTTGGTCGCCCAAGTCGCGCTTCGTACCGTTGCCAACGAATATGTCGGTACGACCATCGTGGTCGAAGTCGCTCATCAGAACGGCCCAACTCCAGTCGGTGGCGGCTACGCCTGCATAAAAGCAGATGTCAGAGAAATATCCGCCGCCACGATTGAGCTGCAGCGAGTTATGAACACGCTGCGCGCTGTCAAAGAACGGACCGTAGAGCGACATACCGCCAACCTGCGTCATACGCCGCCAGTGGTCTGGCGGCAGCATGTCTACGGTCATAACGTCGAGTAAGCCGTCGTTATTCACGTCGGCAATGTCGGACCCCATCGAAAACTGCGACATCTGTCGCATGGCCTGCATGGCAACATCACGGAACGTGCCATTGCGCTGGTTGATGTACATCTTGTCGCGCTCTTCGAAGTCGTTGGCAACGTAGATGTCGGGCCAGCCATCGTCGTTAAGGTCGCCAACAGAGGCGCTTAGGCCGTAGCCGCGATCGGCTATGCCTGCTTGTTCCGAGACGTCGGTAAACCGACCGCCGTCGTTGCGCAGGAGACGGTCGTTTAACCCTGGGTTGACGTGTCCTTGTCGCCGTGGTTCGCCGTTGGTCACCACGTAGAGGTCTAGGTCGCCGTCGCCATCATAGTCCAGCACAGCCGCATGCGTAGCATGGGCGTTGATGTCGAGTCCGAACTCCTTTGCCCGCTCTGTGAAGCGGCCACGTCCGTCGTTTACGTAGAACCTGTTGGGTTCGTATCGCTTGGCAACATAAACATCCAAGGCGCCGTCGCCCGTTAGGTCTGCAAACAGAATCCCCGAGGCCAAGCCCGAGTCCGAAACGCCACTTAGGTCGGTAACGTCTTCGAATCGCATGTCACCGAGGTTCTTGTAGATTCGTTGCCGGACGCCGGTACCGGTAAACCAGATATCGGGAAGTCCGTCGCCGTCCAAATCGCCTGTGGCGACTCCCCCACCGTTGTAGGCATAGAAGTCGTTGATGATGTTGAACGTATCGTTCTCGGCGATATAGTTGCCAAAGGTCACGCCGGTCTGCTTCGCATCTAAGCGCTTGAATTGCTGACCGACCGCCCCTTGGAAGGCAGATACTAGTAGTACCACGAGAGCGAGCGCCGAGTACAGTGCAGTGGTCATGTGCGGGTCCTTAGGGTAATTACCATGCCCGCCAACAAGAACAAGACATTCGGAGCCCAAGCTACGACGTCGACGGGAAGGGTGGTTTCCACGCCAATGGCCTGACCAATCTTTGCGCTGGCTATGTAGACAAAGCACAGGCCCATGGCCATCACGATGTTAACGGCTACTCCGGCCCGCCTACGAACCGAGGCAAAGGGTACGGCCAGTAATACCACAACGGCGTTGGCCCACGGGAAGGCCCACTCCGACGCAAGAGCAACTTCCTGGCGACGAGTATCCTTGCCACCCTTGCGCAAGGTGGCTATGTGGTCGGCGCGTTCTTCAAAGGTAAACTCGTCGGGATTGCGCTGCAGCCGCACAATCTGTGCATGGCGCACCGAGAACGGCACGCGATAGTTGGTTACTGTTCGCACAACGACGTCTCCACGGTCAAAGCTCCGCTCCGTCCCTTGGTCAATCAGCCAGCGCTGCGAAGCGCTGTCGAACCGCATTTCGGCCGCGTCGATCCTGCGCACAAGCCGTGGGCGTTGCACGTCGGAAAACTCTTCGATTGCTACCCGTCGTGCTACACGACGCAGCGTGTCGTACTCCATCAGCATGACGTTTTGCAGTGGCGTCTCACGAAAGGCAAGATTCATCAGCGATGGTCCATCAGGCGAGCGACCAAGATATGTTCGTTCAATGGCAAACTTTCTAGCGTTTGCGGCTGGCACAACCCAGCCGTTAAACCGAATCTGCAATACGCTGCACATGACGCCCAGCAGGAGCAGCGGAATCATAAAGCGCACCAAGCTTTGGCCACCACTGCGCATGGCGGTTATCTCGTTGGCACCTGCAAGCTTACCAACCGAAAACAACGCTGCTAGCAGCAAGCCCACAGGAATCAACAGTTTGAGCATGGCTGGCAGGAACACGGCGTAGAACTCGACAACAACAAGAAACGGTGCCTTGTGATCGAGAAAGTCGTCCAGACTTTCGATCATGTCCACAATCACAAATATCGAGCACAGCGCCACGCACGAAAACACGAACGTTAGCACAAATCCACGCACGATGTAACGGTCAATGAGCACGACGTTTTCGCAGCGATACAACAGAGCCAGAACGTGCAAGACCGTATGTTGCAACAACGATGATGCAGCCAGTAATCATCGACGCGCCAGCAACACCAAGTTCGTCAACGCGAACAGTCGCCAGCCAGTCCTGCCAGCTAACAACGTAGTCTTGCCACAGTATCGCAGTGCCCCCTACACTCAATGCAATACCAACAACACAACACAAAACAGCAAGCAGGATATGGGGCATCGCTACAAACGAGCGACCGGCACCTACAAGGTGAGCTATGGCCACGTCGGCATGGGCACGGTCGAACTCCGCACGTAACGAAGAAAGCAGCACGACGGCAAACAGAACGATACTAAGCCCGCCAGCAACGGTGCCCATTACGACGAGGTCGGCACGTCGACGGTCGAGAGCGGCAACGTAGGACTGTGGCCAAGGTACGTCGGTGACGGTAGACCAGCCAGCACGACGGATGGCTGTTACGAGGTCGGACACTTGACCAACACTTACGTGATTGGCCTTGGGAAGAACGCGAATGATTCGCGGCATTTCGACGATGGTGCGCAGCGTTGAGTCCTTCGAAAGACGCAGCTCGTTCTCGAATTGCTGCCATACAGACTCGGCCTGCATGCGCCATGCGCCAGCAACGTAGGGGCTTTCGGCAAGGTGCTGCCGTGCCTCGAGGATTACGCTGTCGGGCGTGCTGCTTTCGAAGTACACGTCAACGGTTACCTGGCCCGTAGCATGCTCGATGTCTCGCCATGTGGCAAGCGTCCACACGCCACCAGCAAGGCACCACATCGACCCAAACAGTGCCACGAGGGTTATGCGCATGGCCATTCGAGAGCGCCGACGTAGCATACTACCCACGCTCGACATGTGATACCACATACTCACGATTCAATCCTTTTCTTGATCACATTCATGAAGTGACGCCCGTCGGCAAACGCACGCATCGTCATCGACCACGGGAATGGCACTTCGCGCCGTACATGGTAAACACAAAGGGCACCAACAACGAAGCTATTGACGACGATTCCGAGGCCCACCCATGTTTCAAGGCCAAAATAGCCAACGATAAGAAGCGTGATTACTGACGCTGCTAGACCAATTGCACTGTAGGCAACGATAGCCGTGCTTTTGCCAAGAGCAGCCAGAACCGATGACATTAGCAAAAACGGCATTGCTAGCGCAGCAGCACACAACACATTGAAGTGCGTTACAGCACCGGCATATTTGGGGCCCAGCATGGGAATGATAACCTGACTAGCACCAAGCTCGAGCACAATCACGGCTACGATTACGGGCACCATGGTTATGCTAATGGCCTTGGTTATCAAGATCTGCAAGTCGTGACGTCGATCCTGGGTGTGGAGCCGCACCGCGGCGGGATAAACGAGCGTTACTGCCGCATCAAAAGCCTGTTCGAAGAAACGGTACAGATTCTTTGCAGGGTTGTACACGCCCACAGCCGCTGCGCCAAAAAACGCCTGAATAATAAACACGTCAAGCTGACGGGGCATGCTGTTGAGTCCTGTGGCTACTGCAAGCGGAACACCGAAGCGCAAATAGTCCATGAGCGACGTCGAGCCAGAACGTCCAAACACGATCTGCTTCCGCGTGATAATCATTGCCGATACCGAGCTAGCCGCCATTCCAATGAAGTCAATGCGAATGATGTCGTCGAGTGTTCGAAGCGTGTCGGTATGCAGAGCATGCAGGGTTAACACCGTGCGTACGCTAAACCACACGGCGTCGGTAACAAACAAGTCGCGCATGCGCAAGTCGCGGTAGAGCAACTTCAGGCAGAACATCCGCGGAATTGTTAGCGCACAATACAACGGAAGCATCGACGCTACGGCGGCAAAGCGCGGCTCGCCAAACACCGTCGATAGCGGATGCTGAAACAAGAAGACGAGGCCCGCACTTAGGCCTACAATCACCAGGTGGACGCTCATGGCCATCATGTGTACACGACCACGTTCTTCGGGGCGCGATCCAAACTGTATGACGCCTTGCAGTGCCGAGCCGTCGCTTACAATCATAATCCACGTGTTCAACGCCACCAGGAGCGAGAATAAGCCGTAGATGTCGGGGTCTAAGGCCGGAACCTGCATAAAGAGCTGGACAAAGCCGTAGCCCACATACAATGCCTTATCGGCTAACGACCACGAGATGGTACCCAGATGCGCGGATAGCTTCATGAGCTGGCAAAGTTACGCACGCTTAGTGGCTGTCCACATCAATACGCCACTCGATTCGTGCGGCACATACCGTCACGCGCACCAATCGTATTGCCTGTCGTTCACCAAATCGTGGGCTTGCATATCCATCAATCACCGTCAGCGATAAGGGGCACCGCTGATTGTTCCGATTGAACGCGGCAACGGCTATGCTGCACAGCCGGCGTTCTGCTTCGCAGATGTGAATGGTGTCGTTTGTCGTTGTTATCTCAAGCCCAGGCGCAAATGGAAGTGTTAACGCTAATGCAGCATCACCGCGAAGGTGGGTGTCAACGATGGCGATTTCGCGGGGCTTCATCGTCACGGCCCGCCGAACGCTTGGTTGATCCAACCTAGCATGCCATGCGGTCTGGTCGCGAAATTCAACGCGCGCGCGACACCTGTCGCCAAGCAGCCAGAAGAGTCCTTCGCCTGTGTCGTTGGGAATTTCGTTTTGCTCCTGGTCGTCTACCATCATCACACAGTGGCTAGCCGCAGATCGCTCGACATTCCTCACAATAGGGTTGCCCGTATACGTCGAGCTACCGGGGTCCACAATCACGGACCTTTCGTTTATCCGCAGCACTAGCCCCGTTTGGTCGTTGTGGGCGTGGCCGCCCTTGCCGTACTGTCCTATGCTTCCGGCTCGCAAAACCACATCGTAGCATTCATTGCGATAAACATCAAGGCCAGCGTCAGGCAGCGCATAATGTTGCTCGAAGGTGTTAATGGCGCAGCCAAGCTGCATGGCCATGGAATGTAGGAACGAAGTATCGGCGGCAAAGCCTGTAAGCTTGTACGCCATGCCATCGTCGTTATCGCCTATCAAGGGCATGCCCACAGTGTCCAGCAGGCGCTGAATAGCCACGGCCTTCGTTAGGCGGTCGCGCCAGCGTTGGGGCAGTGCCCCTTCTCGGAGGTTGATGATGGTTGCTGCGGCGAGGAACAGATCGACGATCTGACGATGATAGCCCGTGCTAGCCTCGTTTCCAAAACCGTCGTCAAGAAGCTGGCGTTCAAGTTCACGATCCAGGGCGATGCGTGCTTCGGCATACCATGCACTCGAAACCGGGTCGGCAACGGCGGCACCAATGGCTAACAGGCCTGTCATGTTGGCAAGGTAGTGCGACGTCGTCATACCGCCGCTACGCTCGCGCCTAGCCCGAAGCAATACGCCGTGGTCGAGCAAACTTGCGGCGAGCAGATGTTCGGCTGCGGCATCGATGCCGTGGCCAGACAATTGCAGCCAACTAAGGGCCGAGACCATCGAAAGCGAGCGAATGGCAATTCCCATGGGAAAGAGCCAATGCGTGCCGTGGTGTGGAGGGTAGGCCTCAACAAAGCGAAGCATGGATTGCACTACGGCGTCGCGCCATTGGGTTGCACCAGGTGCATCAATGGCTGTGCACAAGGCCATGGAACACCACGGATGCATACGGGACAGTTCGTGAACGCTGCGAATGTCCTCTACGTTGGGGTCGGCGTCCCCCACAGCCCACCGTTCAATGCCGTAGGCGCCCACGTGTCCGTTCAGCCACGAAGTACCAAACGACACAACACGTTGCGCGTGCTGGTCGATCCACGCTGGGCTGGGTAGTGGTACGACGGGCAGCACCCGGCGCGGCACCACAGCAACAGGTACGGTGCGCTTAGCACGTGCAGCGGCAAGGGGTACTGCCAAAGCATCAACCAGCTTGCCAACCACAAAAGGTCGTACTGGTCCGAGCAACAATCGCAACTTAGTGAAGGCGTCCATCGACGGCAAGTTACGCACGTCGTATCTTCGCTGCCGCCTAAGCGCGCCCCTCACCCACACACATCCCTGATTTTTTCATGTGCGGAATCGTCGGCATTGTCGACCAACATCGTTCTTCCGAAGAGCTTCGTCAACGTTGCCTGTCGATGGCCCACACCACACAGCATCGTGGTCCCGACCATCTTGGGCATGCCGTAATGCCGCCTGTGGCATTGGCACATAACCGTCTTAGCATCATCGACTTAAGCGAGGCGTCGCACCAGCCCATGCAACGTGGCGACCTTACGCTTACGTACAATGGCGAAATCTACAACTACATCGAACTGCGCCAAGAGTTAGAACGCGATGGCCATCGATTCGTCACGTCGGGAGATACCGAAGTAATCCTAGCTGCCTATCAGCAGTGGGGCACGCACTGCGTTGAGCGCTTCATTGGGATGTGGGCGTTTGCGATTTGGGACAGTGCGCGTCGTGAGTTGTTCTGCTCTCGCGATCGATTTGGTATCAAGCCCTTCCACTACGTTCACCATGGCACGGCCTTGGCCTTCGCCAGCGAAATCAAAGCTCTGCGGCCAAGCGGCTTGCCACTTGGCGGCTGGAACATTCCACAGCTTGCACGAGGCCTGTACCTTGGTTGGATGTCGCATCACGAGGAAACGTCGTTCGAATGCGTTCGCATCCTACCTGCCTCGCACAACTTGCGGTGGAGGGATGGACGCATAGACGTGTGGCAATATGCCGACGTACACCTAGGCGAGGACAGTGAAGCTACGTTCGACGATAGCACGTCGCGCTTCCGAGATCTCTTTCGCGATTCGATTCGTATCACGTCGCGGCGCGATGTCCCCATGGGAGTTTGCCTCAGCGGCGGACTCGACAGTACGTCGATTGTAGCAACGCTTGCTGCCTCTGGCAGCGAGACCTCGGTAAAGACGTTCACGGCGTACTACGAAGGAACGGGGCGTGCCGATGTCGACGAGCGTCCGTATATCGATTACCTTCTGCGGAGATATCCCGACGTCGAGCCATCCTATGTTTCGCCGAGTGATGGCGACGTCGAGCAGGCTATCGACGCCATCGTGCGAACGATGGACGCACCGCTACCGTCGTCGTCATACGTAAGCCAGTACTTCGTAATGCAGCTTGCCGCCAAGGGCGGCGTCAAGGTCGTGCTCGACGGCCAAGGTTCCGACGAAATGTTAGGCGGCTACATGCATAGCGCTTACCGCGTTATAGCGGACGCGTTGCGTTCCGGTAGGATTTCGTCGGCCTACGGTGAATATGCCGCTCATGCTCGACGTCAGAACATGTCGCTGTCGCGTCGCCTCGAACTTGCTGCCAAGTCAGTCCTTACGGCATTCACCACCGAGCCATCGATCTATCGCCTTGAGCTCGAGCGCACAGCACCGTGGGTGCTTACCACGCCCGCGCGAAGTATTGAGCTACGCCTTGCAATGCCTCATGGCTCGCGCTTTAACGGCTTCTTGGTGAACCTTATGCGCACCACCTTGCTTCCTACCCTTCTTCATACCGAAGACATCAATGCCATGGCATGGGGTATTGAATCGCGGGTGCCCTTTTTGGACCATCGCTTGGTCGACCTCTGCATGTCGATGCCAACAAGCCACCGCTTTTACCGTGGCGAATCGAAGCGAGTGCTTCGCGCGGCGATGCGGGGTACGGTGCCCGACGAAATTCTTGACCGAAGAGACAAGACTGGTTTTATCACGCCGGGCCACACGCGTTGGCTTCGCGGAGGACTTCGGCACTTACTTGAAGGCTCGTGGAGTTCGCTTGACGGAATCGCCGATGCGGTTCGCATTCAGCGATGCGTAAACGACTACCTTGCGGGCAACGATGCCAATGCCTTGTTTATCTGGCGACTAGCCATGTTGCGATTGTTCGTCCAGCATCACTCGTAAGCCCTGTGTTCACTACTAGGTTTACGGCCAACGATATCGAAGTAGGCATACAGTTGTTCACGATAACGATCGCCAATCTCGATGGCGTCACCGGTGCTCAGCAGCAGTTGAAGCGCTTTGCGACGAATGATGCGTCGAACGTAGCGCATATTCACAATCGTCGATCGATGCACTCGCACGAATCCGTTATCGGGACGGAACAACGTTTGGCACTGACTCAGCGACTTGCTCAGAAGTACTGGCGCCGAACCATTGCATATCACTCGGGCATAACCCGCATCGCCCTGAATGCGCACCACGTCAAGGCAACTGCGCACCTCGATGCCGCTCGCCACAGGCAGCGCCACCAAGCCCGTGGAGTACGGCAATGGTGCCGCCTCGCGCACAGCGCCTATGTGGGCAATCGATTCCGGCGGCGTAAGTACCATGTCCGGCCTCGTATCAACAATGGCCTGCGCAAGCTCGGCCGGCCCAACCCAAGCAAGGACTTCCACCTCGGGTATGCCGCCAACAATGCGCTCCATGGCCAAGCGTTGCGACGGTGTGGCAACGCAAATCGTCCGTATAGACATCACATAACTCCCAATGCTGCGTGGTATCTGTTTTGTACGGCTGCAACTTCGCTCAGGCAAATACAAAAGAATGTTACAGTGCTCTTTAGTATGTCACTGGTTGTCAGAGTGCCGTCGTGATCTCGTCGATCACCATGATTGCTGGCTGCATTTGTCTAGGTATTGCCTACCAAGTTCTGCCTCGTGTACCGTCGCCCGCGCTCGTGCGTGCGTGGATTGGTCGTGTAGTGCTATGGCTGTTATTGCCTGCGCTGGCCTTTCGGGCTTTGTGGAGTGCATCCGCTAACGAGACCACTGTGTGGCAGGTGCCGCTGATTGCTGCCACGTGCTGTGTCGCATGTTTGCTGCTTGCGTGGCTCTTCTATCGTCATCGATTGGAGCGTCCTACGCTAGGCGCCATGTTGTACGCATCGGCATGGAGCAACGTCACCTATCTAGGCATTCCCATCCTTACCGCCATCGTGGGCAGCCATGCTGTGCGTTATGCCGTCTTGTACGATGTTATGGCGCTCACCCCGCTCTTGTTCACGGTGGGTGCAGCCATTGGTATTGTGTATGGCGATAAGGGGCATCGTCCAACTGTTGGTGCAATGCTCATGCAGCTCATTACGCTGCCTCCGCTCATCGCTGCTGCGGCTGGGCTTGTTGCGGGGCATGCACAGTTGTGGCTGCCCAGCTTCGTGGTTGGAATACTCGACGTGTCCTCGGCGCTCGTGGCACCGCTTATGCTTGTTAGCGTAGGTATGGCCTTGCGAGTACCGCGTGCCTTGGCGTTTGCGCGAAGCGCGCCGGCTGCCATCATCACGCTCGTAGTATCACCATGTTTGGCGTGGATTCTGGCACGGTACGTTGTACACATGCCGCTCGACGTAGCAACGGCAGTTACGCTCGAAGCGGGCATGCCGTCGATGATTCTACCCATGGTATTCGCTGAGCGATATGGCCTCGACCTTCAAGCACTTGCAGAGGCCATTGTGATCACCACGGCTATATCGGCTATAACGTTACCGATTATCGCGACACTGGCAGGAGCCCTGTAAGGATGTTGGCCGCGGTGTGAACGTGAACAACGTACATGCCGGCAGCAAGGTGGTCGACGGCGAGATTCACTGTACTGGCTCCATCAACGAGGTCCAAACGAAGCACATCGCGGCCTTGCATGTCGTACACGACCAGTGTTGTCGGTGCCCCCTTATCAATAGGTAGGTGCACCGTGGCCGACGACGACGCAGGGGAGGGTTGTACAACGAGGGTGTGGATGTGGGGGATGCTGATGGGATAGCCCGGTGTGGGTTCGTGAACCGATGTTGTATTGAGTGGCACAAGGCAACTAAATTCTGTCCACTCGTCGATAATGTGATCTTGAACCGCTATACCGGTGGCAGACGTAAAGCCGATGAAGTATGGCTGACCGGGAGCGAGGCGAATCAGAGAGTCGATATTGAGGTTTTCGACGACGAGTGAGTGACGGTCGAAGGATGAGTCCTTCGTGATGGTAACGGTAAGTTTTTTGTCGAGGTAGTGATAGTCGATATAGAACGGAGTGCTATCGGACACGATAGCCGGAATGTTGATTGTTGAAGCGACGGTCGACGCCGTTGAGTGAATGGCTGTAAGGGTATCGGCTACGGGTCTCATCACAGCTAGGTGATGTTCCGATGGGTCGGCATTCGAGTGGTTCACATAGGTATCGAATTCAACAGCAACACCATTCTTGATACCCGAGTAGCCAATGCCGCGGCCTGGTTCACCTAGGGCATCAACGCCACTGCGTTGAACTACGAGTACAATACCATCTGCTCCGGGCGAGGTACGTTCCGGATCGTTGTTGTTATCACCGTTGGCAAGTCGAGCCTTGATACGGTGATGAAATCCATCGCGTGTAGGCGACCCCACGTAGGGCTTCCAGATAGAGCCAGTAGAAAACCGCGATAGTCGTGTAAGACTCGTACTACCATCTTGGGTGCGTGCATCGCCAACGTAGGCGAGTTCGGTAGATAAAACAGAAGCAAACGTCGACGTACACCCGTCTTCTAGTAACTCGATAGATGGAGTAGTTTGGGGACTAAGCAACCCACCAACTCTGCCGCCAATAGCAAACACACGTGTGCTCGTGCGAGTCCTAACGGCAACAAGCTGATACCAGCTGCGCGCAACGTTGAGTGGATAGAACGGACGAACAATCGCGCTATCAACAACCGCAAGCTCACAAGAATTTAGCTGAGATGACGATGGTGACTCTCCACCAGCAATCAGAATTTTATTGGGTTGCAATTCAACTGCGTGATGTAGTATTCTAGGCTGAGTAAGGCTGCCGACTACCCGCGCAGCCTCATTCTGCTGAAGCACCGAGACTGTGCTCACAAGTGTGTTTGCGTTGGATTCCCTTTCGACCACGGATCCACCTGAAACAACGACGGCACCACTCGCCAACTTTGTGGCCAAAGCAACGTAAACGGAATCCGCTTGCGCGCCCCAATCCCTGAATCTTCCCGTCGAAGGATCAAACGTGTGGATACGACGACTGCGAAAACTACCGGGCCCACCTGAACGGCCACCGAAAAACAAAGGCTCTCCATTAGGGCCTTGAATTGCCGTACCAAGACTAGTGCGATACGGGAACGCATGTAGGGTATCAGAGTAGCGGCGGTCGACGTAATACACATTGGCGTCATCCACGACTTCATTGCCTATTCTTCCACCGACAACGATAATCGAGTTGACACCATCGAACGCTGCCACAATCTGTGCTCTTGATCTTTCCAAATCTCCTGCGTCGCTCCATCGACGAGTCCGAAAGTTGAACACCTCGATCTTCGGAACTGGGGTCAGCCCATTAGAAGCTGCACCACCGAAGATGAACAATAGTGAATCACCAACTACAACGGGTGCAAAGAGCCATCGGCCGTACCTCATGGGCTCAGCTTCTGTCACGACTCCTGTTTCGGTATTAATTATCTCGCAAGAACTTAGAGCGCTGCCGCGTGAGTACCCTCCAACAACAAGAATTTCACTTGGTGAAATCTGCGTCGCAAAGAAGTGGGAGCGGCTCTGCCTTAGCTCACCAAACAGTCGCCATCCGTTAGTTTGGGCGGACAGACCAAGGGCACAGATCGTGCTTAGCGCGAGAGTTAGAATTTTTATCATTGTAGCGCAAGAATCAAAAGAGCTGGGACATTTGTGATAGAAGACCTTCGCATCCAATCCAACATCGACGCCCATGAACGGATTGCAGACCAATATGCCATTCGACATGGTGAAATTTACAACAGGATTGAACAACAACGTTTGGGCGCGGCTCTCAGTCGTGCTTTGCACTTTCGAAGCACCACAAAAAATCCTCCATCCGTTCTCGACTTTGGCTGCGGAGATGGCAATCTAACTCGCCAATTGGTTGCCCTTGGCTGCTCGGTTACAGCGGCCGACGTTACGCCTTCGTTTGTAGCCATGGCTACACAGTTGGGTACACCGACGTTACCCGTCACAGGATTGAAGCTTAACGGCGTCGATCTCGCCAACGTCCCATCAGACTCGTTCGACATGGTTGCTACCTACTCGGTCCTCCATCACGTCCCCGATTACTTACACGCAGTCAAAGAACTTGTACGGGTCACGGCACCCGGAGGCATTGTCTTTATCGACCATGAAGCGTCGCAAGAACATTGGGACGGCAATCCGCTCTTAACGGAATTCCGAAAGGCCGCAATTCAACCACCAACTGCTTCTTGGTACATCAAGCGGCTTCTGTCGGCAAAGTGGTGGGTTAAACGTATCCGAAAAACCCTCAACCCTCGATATGCCGAAGAGGGTGACATCCATGTTTGGCCCGATGATCATATTGAGTGGCAAGCTATCCGTGATGTCCTAAACTCGATGTCTTGCGAAATTCTCGTTGACGAAACCTACCTTCTCTATCAAGCTGGTTATCCGGTTCACGTGTATGAGTCGTTCGCCAACACGTGTGGCGACATGCACATGATCGTGGCTCGTAAACATGCCTAACCCCGTCCTGGTTGGCCCAGTGCCGCCGCCGTATGGCGGAGTGGCCATCCATATCCTTCGATTGCGCGAAGCGCTTGCCATGCAAGGCATTCCAACCACACTTGTTCGTACCAATGGCCACGCCGTAGCCATGGTTGCACGCGTGCTTACCCATACGGTACGCGCTCCGCTCGTGCACTTTCATACCGACGAGGGCAACTATAAGTCCACCATCCTGTTTGCGCGATGGTGGAAGCTCATGAATGTTCCCTATATCCTAACCACTCATTCGTTTCGATCCCTTAACGCTTTCGAACAACCACGTGTACGCCGCGCCCTCCATAGCGCATATGCGAGTGCCGTGGCACGTATCGCTATTTCAGACTCCACTCGCGATGCCCTTTGCGCGAATCTCAATGTTGCTGCTAGCTCAGTTCATGTAATACCTTCCACCCTGCCCGTTTCTCGTACCGAACGTGCCGCACCCCTCCCTCCCCTGCCTTCTGCTTGGCAAGGGGCGCCGATTCGCATTCTGGCAAATGCCGGACGACTCGTACGATTCAACGGCGAAGACTTGTACGGACTTGACCTAGTGGTAGACGCTATGCGCGATATCGACAACCCACACGCTCACGTTCTCTTAGCAGTTGCCGACGTTGTAGATCCTTCGCTACTAGCACCACTCGAGGCCGCAGCAGCAGCCGACCAGCGCATCCACGTGGTTCGAAGCTCGTGGCCCTTGGCTCAGGTGGCTCGCAATGCCCACATCGTTGTTCGCCCAACACGTACCGAGGGAGGACCCAGTCTTACGCTAGCCGAGGCCGCACAGCTTGGAGCGTATACCATTGGAAGCGATGCCGTAGAACGACCAGCCACTACACGGCTGTTCCGATCGGGAGATGCGGCCAGTCTTGCAGCCGCACTTCAGAAAACCATTGCTGATGTACACGCCGGTATACCCGCCCCCATACCACAGGACGATGCCAACATCGTACAGCAGATCCTAGAAGTTTACGAGCGAGCTGGCTTGGTAAGCACGCTAAACACACCGGCCGACGTGTAAATCTTCATACCCGGCATCGAAACGGGTACGTCGCGGTACGACCCATGTGCGAGCGCATGGTGAACCGTGCGCATCTGTCGTAGCGTTCGCAGAACCTTACGCCAGCCATGTTGCTCAACAATGGCATCGTTGAAATATGGCACGTCGTAATCGCCAAAGTACAGTCGCTCGATTTCATCCAACCCCGATGCCTTGACAATCCGCTCGTTGTAGCCCGCCACGTCGTAGTGCCGCTGAAAAAACACGGGCTTGCGCTCGTAGCGTTCGCCGTATACGTCTTGCTCTAAGTACCAGTCGCGAGCGTGGCCGTCGTTGAGCGGTGTGGTGAGGACGTATAGTCCACCCGGACGTAAAAGTCGTGCACTCTTTGCCATGGCCTCGCTGTCGGCTGCGCCCTCGAAGTGCTCAATCACGCTAATGTTCGTAATCACATCGTAGGACTCGGCTTCGAGCTCGGTAGCCAAAAAATCCTGCTGAATCACATGGAATCTATCCTGCCACCCCGCCGTGCCTGCCATAGCTTTGCGCGCATAGTCGTGCTGGCGCTGCACCCATCCAAACTTGTCAAGGCATGTGACGTGCCACGCAGAGTTCTTCAAAATCCACGTCGGGAAGATGCTCTGTCCGCTGCCGATGTCAAGGTATCGTAGGGGGCGCTGTAACAGCGGCCGCAGCCGCGAAGCTATCAGCGGCAACTCTATGGCGCGCTCATAGCCGAAGCCCTTGATGCGATACATAAAGCGGAGGCGCTTGGCGTGACGGTCGATGTCGTGCGCCAAGGCGGCGTCGATGCGTTCTATTCTCATGATCCTGCAAGGGCCTCGCGTAGCGGTGTCAACATGTCGACGTTCGTAAGCTCGTAATGCAGCGGCGTGATGGCCGTGTAGCCCTGGGCTACGGCTAGATCGTCGGCATCGTCGAGAACTTCGAGCGTTACAAACTCTCCGTGCAGCCAAAAGTACTCGCGGCCATGTGGGTCGTTACGGCGCTCGTAATGATCGCGCCATGCGCTGCGCCCCTGACGGGTGATGCGAAGCCCCTTATACAACGAGCGGTCAACATCGGGAATGTTGACGTTCAACAGTGTGCCTGCCGGGATAGAAAGGCTGTGAAGTCGCGAAACGATGTCCTGGGCTACATCGGCGGCCAACGACATGTCGGAACTGACGTCGAACGACGACAACGAAAACGCAATCGACGGGATGCCCATGAGTGTGCCTTCGGTGGCTGCACTTACGGTGCCCGAATACAGGGCGTTTACACTGGTGTTAGAGCCGTGGTTGATGCCGCTCACCACAACGTCGGGGCGTCGTGGAAGCAAGGTGCTGACGGCAAGTTTTACGCAGTCGGCAGGCGTACCATTGATGGCATAGCCAAACGGAACTCCATCGCGATGAAACGGCGTGGCACGCAGTGGCGAGGCAACGGTAAGTGCATGTCCAACGGCGCTCTGCTGGCGATCGGGAGCCACAACAACGACGTCGCCGAGAGGGCGCATAGCAGCAACGAGCGCACTGATACCAGGCGAATCGATGCCATCGTCGTTCGTAACAAGAATGTACATGATTAGCGCGTTAGATCGAGGTATAACACAAAGGCCATGAGTGCCAGCAACAACATCATGCCCACCTGCTGAATGCGGATCTTCACATTGGTAGGAATTTCGCGGCGTATCACGGCTTCGATGGCTACAAACACAAGGTGGCCACCATCTAAGCCCGGTAACGGCAATAGATTCATAACGGCTAGCGACACGCTAATAAGGGCCATAAAGCGTAGGAACGGTTCAAGACCTCGTTCGGAACTGGCAGCCGCCATTTCGGCAATACGGATTGGGCCGCCCACGCTTTGTTTCACCGATACCGTTCCACTTACCATGTGCCACAGGGAGGAGCTGATCATGGCAACGGTGTTGCCCACGCCGGTTACCCCAGATGCAAGTGCCTCGAACACACCTGCCTGTTGCGTGCGCACCGGTACGGTCCAGCGCTGACTCATTTCAACCCCAATGATGCTGTCGGTACCAACGGTTACAGGAACGGGCTTGGTGGTTCCGTTACGATCGATGTGAACGACAATGGACCGCCCGGCATGATTGCGAACGTAGCGCTGGAACTGCAGGACAGTGCGCACGGGCATAGAGTCGACAGCTAGGATGACGTCGCCCTTGGCAAGGCCGGCGCGACCGGCGGGCTTGAGCGTTAGCACGTTGCCAAGTTCTACGGCTACACCCGATGGCGAAACACCAAGCCCCTTGCCTTCGGCTACGGCCGAAACAACGTCGGCAGATTGAATGACAGCCGTAAACGTGCCGCCCGAGGGCCGACGAACAGTAAGCACGATGTCTGAAAGGTTGCCTTGCGATATCGATCGCGTGAGGTCTTCCCATACTTGCATGGGCTTGTCGTTAACGGCAAGGATGTTGTCGCCGGCACGAAGGCCTGCATCGTATGCAACCGATCCGGCTTCGACGTCGGCAATGGAAGTAACGACGTGTTCTTCTGAGCCGACAACCATTTCGAGGCCGGCGAAGACAACGATGGCCAGCAGGAGATTCATGGCAACACCAGCCACGAGAACGAGCGCTTTTTGTGCTGCGTTTTTCGAGCGAAACTCCCACGGCTTTGGCTCGCTGGCAAGCCCTTCGGTGTCCATGGACTCGTCGACCATTCCCAGAATTTTCACGTAGCCCCCTATCGGAAAGGCACAGAGGCGATAGTCGGTTTTGTCGCCAAGTTCTACTGTATCTGGTAGCTTTCCAAAGGTGAGACCTGTGATGGGATTCCAGCCAACGATACGAGGTCCCATGCCAATGGCAAAGACGTCGGCCCGCATACCGGTAAGGCGAGCCGTAAGGAAGTGGCCGAGTTCGTGAACGAAGACGAGAACGCCAATAAGCAGGAGAAAGATGAGGAGCGTAAGCATCAGGCAGTGTGGGACATTGCGGTGAGGAGAGAGCTTGCGCGGGCGCGCGCTTCGGCGTCGATGGCTACGACGTCGGCCAACGACGGATAAGGGACGTGTTCCATGTTGTTGAGCGTTTGTTCGATAAGTGCCGGGATGTGCGTGAAGGGCAGCCGCTGTGCAAGAAAGGCCGCAACGGCAACTTCATTGGCAGCGTTCGCAACACAGGCGGCCGAGCCTTCGGCGCGCAACACATCGTAAGCGATACGAAGGCATGGAAAACGATCGTAATCGGGGCGCTCGAACGTTAACTGGCCAATGGCGGCAAGGTCCATCGGCGGCACGTCTAGCGCAGCCCGCTGCGGATACGTTAGAGCATACTGGATGGGCACGAGCATGGTTGGCATACCCATCTGGGCCTTAACCGATCCGTCGACAAACTCCACCATGGAGTGAATGATGGACTGAGGATGAATCACAACGTCGACGCACGAAGCGGCGATATCGAACAGCCAACGAGCTTCGATAACTTCGAAGCCTTTATTCATCAGTGTGGCAGAGTCGATAGTAATCTTTGCGCCCATCGACCAGTTAGGATGGCGCAAGGCCATGGCAGGAGTGATGGTGGAGAAGGCCTCGGTGGGCATGGTACGAAACGGACCGCCAGACGCTGTGATGATGAAGCGAGAGATATCGCTGCGACGTTCTCCGATGATGCACTGGGCAATGGCCGAGTGCTCGGAATCTATGGCAAGTAGGGTTGCTCCGTGCTTGGCTACAGCAGCGGTGAACAAGGCTCCAGCACTCACGAGGGTTTCTTTGTTGGCAAGGCCAATGACGTGGCCGGCCTCGACGGCAGCCATCGTTGGCACTACACCCGAGAACCCCACCATGGCTGATATCACGACGTCGTTGGCAGCGTCGGCTGCAGCTTCACATAGGCCTTCTTCGCCGCATAGCACCGGACCAGTAAAGTCGGGACACAACGAACGGAATCGCTGCCACGCTGCTTGGTCGCGGATAGCAACGCCGTACGGGCGGTAGCGGCGAACTTGATCGGCTAAGTCGTCAACGCGCGTGTTGCAGGTAAGAAAATGCAAGCGGTATAGGTCGGGCGTACGCGACAACACGTCAAGCGTCTGCGTACCGATTGAGCCCGTCGCTCCAAGGATGGTAACGGTTCGTGGAGTGGCCGACGACGTCATGAAAGGTACTTTCTGGTTACATCGGTACCCGACGACGTATAGCATCGGAACTCGCCGGCATCGAGCTCGGCATCCTCGCGCAGACGTACCCGCAGGAAGTACTGGCGAAGCCAGCGCCATACGGTGCTAGCGCGGTTGCGTTGGATGTGATGAACAACGAACGGATTGGCAGCTACAACAACGCCGAGCTTCCACGTGCCTGCGCGGTAGTTCCGTAGCCACCTGTCGATGGCGGTAACCGTGGTGGCAGCAGACTGTACGTTGCCGGTGCCAAAGCACATTGGACATATCTCGCTGGAACGTTCGGCCATTGCCTGGCGAATGCGCTGTCGCGTCATTTGCACAAGCCCCATTTGCGTAACGGGATAGACAACAGTCTTGGCGCGGTCGCGCTGCAACTCGCGCTTCATTTCGTTGAATAAGCGCTTGCGGTTGTCTTCGTTCGACATGTCGATGAAGTCGACCACGACCATGCCACCAATGTCGCGCAGTCGTAGTTGACGTGCAACTTCAACGACGGCCTCGAAGTTGGTCTTTACAGCATTGCCTTCCTGCGACCGCTCGTTGGAGGCACGGCCGCTGTTTACGTCGATCACCACCATGGCCTCGGTATGGTCAATCACGATTGATCCACCAGAGGGAAGCGGCACGGTGCGCGCGTGGGCGTTATGTACGTCGCGTTCGATTTTGAATGTGTCGAAGAGCGGCCGATTCTCGGTATACAGTTCTACACGCCCAACAAGCGAGGGTGCGGTCCGCGTAAGGTAGTTCTTGATTTCGCGGTACACCTTGCGATCGTCCACAAGCACCTGCTTAACGTCGTCTTTCAGCATGTCGCGCACCACGCTAAACGTGATACCTGGTTCACGGTACAGTAGTCCAGGGCCCTTTAGCGTTTCGACGTGGCGGGCAATGTCGGACCACTGTTCGACGAGGAATTCGAAGTCCGAGCGTACGTCGACATCTTCGAGACCCTGTGCCGCGGTGCGAATGATGCAGCCCATTCCTTCGGGCAAAATCGCCCTAGCGATAGCCCGCAAGCGACGTCGCTCGCGCGGATTCGTAATGCGGCGTGAAACGCCCGCAGAAGGTTCGAACGGCAGTAGGACGACGTTGCGGCCGGGCAGGCCGACCTTTGTCGACACTCGTACGCCCTTCGACGCATAGGCATCGCGGGTAACCTGCACCACAACAAGTTGTTTGGCCTGCAGGTTGATCGTTATCTCGCCACTACGTTTGGTATTAAACGTCGGGAGGCGTTTGCGGGGCACTGCCTTGGCAGTGCGCATAGCGACGTCTACCGAGCCGACCTCGGCCGTTGTTGGCACGTCGTCGTCGTCGGAAGCATCTTCGTCTTCCTCCATTGTGGAGTCGACATCGCTAAAATGAAGAAAGGCCGACTGTTCCAATCCGATATCCACGAAGGCCGCATTCATGCCTTGTTGGATTTTGGTAACGCGTCCTAGATAGATATTACCAACGGTTGACGACGACTCAGGAGTTTCGGTAAACAGTTCGGCCAGCTTGCCATCTTCGGTAATGGCAATGCGAATTCTGTTCGCGTCGGCGTTGATTAAGATTCGGCGAACCATGCGCTACGGAACCGCCTTACAATGGCGTAAAAAACAAACAGCCAAGTTGACCGTGCGCGTCGGCGACAAACTGACCGTTGCTTCCTTCCGGACCTGGCGGGGTTGGGCCTGCGACGACCGCACGGGACTTGGCCGTTTTTTTGCGTGAGTTGTACAATCCCTGACGGGAAGGGCTACAAACATACGAAACCGTTTGCTTTCAGGGCGCCTTGAATTCAGGGTTGAGTCCTTGCCAGCATTCCCAGTAGTCCGATTGTAGTTCGGCACATTTCATTGCCCATGCCGTTGGACGCACCACAAAGCGCGTTTCGAACATAAACGCCAACGTGTCTTCGAGTTTTACTGGCTTCAGGTCGACCTCTGTCATGCGCTTGTAGGTATCGGCATCGGGGCCGTGGCCACTCATACAGTTATGGAGCGACATACCACCGGGCACAAAGCCGCCGCCCTCCTTGGCATCGTACACGCCCTTAATGAGGCCCATACACTCGTTCATGAAGTTCCGGTGGAACCAGGGCGGACGGAAGGTGTTCTCGGCCACCATCCACCGTGGAGGAAAGATCACGAAGTCCATATTGGCAGTTCCGTGGATCTCGGAAGGCGATGTAAGTACGGTATAGATCGACGGGTCGGGATGGTCGAAGGTGACTGTGTTTATGCACTGGAAGTTTGCTAGGTCGTACTTGTATGGAGCATAGTTACCATGCCATGCCACAACGTTCAGGGGGCTATGGTTATAGATACCGCGCCACAGGTTGCCCATGAACTTGGCAAGCACTTCGCATTCGCCGTCTCGTTCTTCGTACCACGCTACCGGCGTTAGAAAGTCGCGTGGATAGGCCAAACCATTGGCGCCGATGGGGCCCAAATCGGGCAAGCGCAACGGAGCGCCATAGTTTTCGAGGATGTAGCCACGGATGGGGCCGGAGCATTCCACGCGGAACTTGATGCCGCGTGGAATTACCACGATTTCGCCTGGGCTAGCGTCGATGATACCCATTTCGGTGCAGAACCGCACATCGCCATGTTCAAGCACAATCAGGAACTCGCCATCGGCATTGTAGAAGTAGGTATCCACCATCGACGTGTTAGCGGCGTACCAATGAATGGCCACGCCACTGTGCATCGAAGCGTCGCCGTTGCCCCCTACCGTCATAAGCCCTTGAACAAAGTTGGTGGGCTTGGTAGGCATGGGCACGGGGTCCCAACGCAGCTGATTCGGCGTTGTGGGCACCTCGTGAAAGGGCGTAGAGCGCAGCAGTCCTTGGTCGGTAGGCTCGTAGGGCCTATGAACCACACTAGGGCGGATGCGATACATCCAGGAGCGCTTGTTCGAGGTACGCGGGGCCGTGAATGCGGTGCCGTTAATCTGTTCGGCATACAAGCCAAAGGCAGGTTTTTGGGGCGAGTTGCGTCCCTGCGGAAGGGCACCGGATACCGCTTCGGTGGCACATTCGTTGCCGAAGCCGGACATGTACAAAGGTTTCATGATGGCGAGGTATACAGTGAAGCTACCAATCGTAAACAGCGCGCCCAGCAGGATTCGAACCTGCGACCCGCAGCTTAGAAGGCTGCTGCTCTATCCAGCTGAGCTATGGGCGCAATGCCCGCAAAATACCATTTCCCCGTGGCTTCGGTGGCACGCTTTGTAAACGACCACGCTCGCATCTCGTTCTTCGTATCTCGCCCTTATAGTGTGGCCACGTCAAAGGCCGACATCGTTTCGTCGATAGTAACGCTCACTGCTCCATATGGCGTCTCCAGACGCACGACGTCAGCAACCGCCTCGCCCCGCATCATCACGGCCTCGCGTTGCAACTCGGATAGCCACACGTACAGCGAGGGCGATACTACCACCTCGCGGGGCTTCTGGCCATGTTGCTGAACATGGCGCTCCACGGCGGCAAAGAGCTCCTCGAATGCGTCAAAGTCTTCCATACATTACCATCTACAAACAATGTGCCAGTGCCCCTTGTTCCCCTAGCGATAAGGGGCATTGCGATATTGGTGTGGATAAATCGCGGCCTTTTCTGCGTTCTTCCGTATCTTTGCTGTTCTCGCCCCTGATTGTTCCACCAATCCCCCGCCACCGTCATCATGGTGGGGCGCATGCTTGACGAGTGGTATTCGGAGACTTCATGTCGGAAACCGTACCCACACCAGCCGAAGACGTGTCGATGGAGGCCGTCGCGGCCACTGTCGCGCCCGCATCGGCCGCAACCCCTAAGCGCAACGCCGTCGCCGCCATTATGTCGGGCGACTTCGACGACGTGCAAATGGATCAAGACACGTTTACGCGTCTGTTCGAGAACACCCTGCAAACCATCAAGGAAGACGAGATGGTGCGCGGTCGAGTCGTCTCGGTAACGAAGGACGAAATCTTGGTCGACATCGGATTCAAGTCGCTGGGCGTTGTGCCACGCGCCGAATTCGTTGGTGCCGAGCTCCTCACGATTGGCGAAGACGTCGACGTCTTCGTCGAAAAGATGGAAGACCCCCTTGGTCGCCTCATGCTAAGCCGTCGTCGTGCGGACTTCATGAAGACGTGGGAAGACATCCTGAAGCTATTCGAAACACAAGCTATCACACCGGTCTACATCTTGCGCCGCATTAAGGGCGGCATGGTTGTCGACCTTCTGGGCATCGAAGCCTTCCTTCCTGGTTCACAAATCGACGTTCGTCCAGTGCGCGACTTCGACGCATGGGTAGGCCGTACGATCGACGTTCGCGTTGTTAAGGTGAACCATCCTAGCGAAAACGTTGTGGTTTCGCATAAGGTCCTGCTCGAAGAACAACTTGCCGAGCAGCGTTCGAAGATCTTGGGTACCCTCGAAAAGGGCCTCGTGTTGGAAGGTGTTGTCAAGGCCATCTCCGACTTCGGCGTCTTCGTCGATCTTGGTGGTGTAGACGGCTTGGTTCACATCACCGACCTGTCATGGGGTCGCGTCACGCATCCGTCCGAAGTTGTTGCTCTCGACCAACAAGTCAAGGTTGCCGTTCTTGAATTCGACGAGAACCGCAAGCGTATTAGCCTTGGCATGAAGCAGCTTACCGAGCACCCTTGGGAAGCAATCGGCGAGCGCTACACGCCAGGCATGAAGATTACAGGCAAGGTTGTATCGCTTACCGAATACGGTGCCTTTATCGAAATCGAAAAGGGTGTCGAAGGTTTGGTACACGTAAGCGAAATGTCGTGGACGCAACACGTCAAGCATCCGTCGCAGCTCGTTTCGCTCGGACAGCAAATCGAAGCAATCGTGCTTAGCATCGACCGCAACGATCGCAAGCTTGCCCTAGGCATGAAGCAGCTCGAGCCAGATCCATGGAACGACCTGATGGCGAAGTATCCTATCAGCTCGGTTCACAAGGGTATTGTTCGCAACCTTACCAACTTTGGTGTCTTTATTGAGTTGGAGCCTGGTGTTGACGGCCTGATTCACATTTCCGACCTGTCGTGGACCAAGAAGATTCGCCATCCTGGTGAATTTGTTAAGAAGGGCGACGAAATCGACGTCATCGTTTTGGCTGTCGACTCCGAGCACCGTCGTATCTCGCTTGGCCACAAGCAGATTACCGAGAATCCATGGGATGTGTTTGAGTCGCTCTATGAAATCGGCAAGGAAACCGAAGGTGTTCTTGCTCGGGTTATCGACAAGGGCGTCATCGTAGAACTTCCCGAAGGCGTCGAGGGCTTTGTCTCGCAATCGCAATTGTCGTTTGCCCCTGTGCGCACAGTTACGGACTACTTCCAGATTGGCGATCGTTTGCCAATGAAGGTTGTTGAGTTCGACAAGGAGCAGAAGAAGATTGTACTGAGCGTTGTAGAGTACCTTCGTGGCAAGTCTGCCGAAGAACTTGCAGCGTACAATGCAAGCCATCCGGTTCCGAATGCCGACAAGTATAACGCCGACGGCTCGGCTTCTGCCGAGGCCTCCATCGAGGATCTCGAGGAAAGCACATCGATCGACGACATCGCCGCCCCTGCGGCCGAAGCCCCGGCGCCTGAGGCACCGGCTGCTGAAGCTCCTGCGGCAGACGACGCAACGGCTGATGAGCTGCCAACGTCGTAATCGACAGAGCGTTAGATAACAGCAAGCCCCGCATGGTTTTACCGTGCGGGGCTTTTTTTTATGGCATAGCCGCCGGAGGCGGTTCTTTTTATCCTTGGCCGCCGGAGGCGGTTCCGACCAGAGGCCGGGGCTGGAGTCGTCCTCTTGCTGGAGCAGTGGTAATGCCAGAGGCAGGTTGGCTGAACATTCGGAAGTGTCACACTCTGTTACGGATTTGCCACAAGGAATAAACCAGTCACCTTTTGAACCATCTATTCAGGATCGGCGCTCATGAAAGCAAGTAAGGAGATTCGTCGAGGTGCCGATTTGTGGCATTCGAAGCGTACCATAGGAATAACTTGGATAACACTTAATACCGCACATCTACTCGAGTTAACGGATGAGCAGCGAACGCTTGCCTGCAAGATTATTCTCGAGGGTCATGGTGTGTTCTACCGCGTAATAGCGTTTGTTGTGATGAAGGACCATGTCCACCTATTGATAGAGCTAAACGGCACTAGTACTGCCTCTCGAATTGTAAGTGCCATTAAAGGGCGTATATCAAAACATCTAGCAAAGCACGATGGAGTTGTGCCTCCCGTTTGGCAACCTAGTTGGTACGAAATGGAAGTGCTCGGACGAACAATGCTCCAGCAGAAAATCGGTTACATTCTGAAGAACGCGCATCATCTGCTCGAAGGTCAGACCAGTAACATGCCCTACTGCTATGTCCATCCACCGCTTGCATCAGATACGAAAGCAAAATCCGAGAAGTTGTGAAACCTGTGTCTCTGCTTATTAGGTTGATCGAGGTTGATTGCATATCAGGTTAATCGAGGTTGATTAGGCTTGCCAACCTGCCTCTGGCATTACCCCTGCTCCAGCAAGAGGACCACTCCAGCCCCGGCCTCTGGTCGGAACCGCCTCCGGCGGCCAAGGATAAAACGAACCGCCAGTGACGCCTATGTGCTGGTGCCGTTGATTCCCCCGTAATTTTGCCGCATGTCGATAGACCCATTGCTGCAGCGCCTCTATGCCCGTACCACAGCCGGCATTAAGCCAGGGTTAGAACGTACGCTTGCCCTACTGGAAGCCGTAAACAATCCGCACTCGCGCCTACCTGTAATTCACGTGGCTGGCACCAACGGCAAGGGCAGTACCTGCACTGCGTTGGCCTCTATTCTGCAACGTGCTGGATACCGCACGGGCCTGTACACGTCGCCGCACATCGTGCGGTTCAACGAGCGCCTGCGTATTGACGGCCTTGCCATTAGCGACGCCGACGTGGCCCGCTTGGCATCGCTGCTGTTGGAACATGGCGAAGCCATTGGCTCGACCTTCTTCGAGATAACTACCGTGATGGCCTTGCAGTGGTTTGCCGAACGGAGGGTGGACGTAGCGGTCATCGAGACTGGCCTTGGCGGGCGCTGGGACTCCACGAACGTAGTAACGCCATTGGCGAGCGTTATTACGTCGATTGACATGGACCACATGGAGTACCTTGGAAACACACTTGAGAGCATCGCCAGAGAGAAGGCCGGTATCATCAAGCCCGGCGTGCCAGCCGTTATCGGCGAGCCGCGCGAAGCGCTTCGGCACGTGTTTCTAGAGCGCGCAGCCCAGGTCGGTGCCCCTTGTCAGTTCCTTGATGATATGATGCATGTGGAGCTTGACAGAATACATCCGGATCTAAGCATGACGCTCAGTATTATGTCCGATGATGGCCTAGAGTATGGCACCACCGACCTATGCGGCGAGCATCAGGTGCGTAATGTGGGCTGTGCCCTGGCAACGCTGCGACTCCTAGCCGATACGTATCAGGTTTCGCGCGAACATGTGGCGTTAGGGCTCCAAACGGCCGCAGCTTCGACTGGTTTGCGCGGGCGTACCGAAGTACTCGAGCGCAACCCTCTTGTTGTGCTGGACGTGGCCCACAACCCCGCTGGCATGGCGGCTTTGGTGCGCACGATTACCGTAGCCGAACTGGCCAGCCATCCGTGGCAGATCGTGTTTGGTGCGTTTGCCGATAAGGATGTTGATGCCATGCTATCGATGCTTGCCCCAATTGCTCACACGCTCTATGCTTGTGCTGCTGCAAACGAACGTGCCATGCCAAGTGCAGATGTTGCCGATCGCGCACACGCTGCCGGCATTGTGGCTATGAATGCCGGCAGCGTGAGCCAAGCACTAACAATGGCACGCAACACCGGTCATCCAGTGCTAGTGTGTGGCAGTTTTTCCGTTGCCGAAGAAATACTACGGCACTGGAACCAACCAGATGTGTTGCCCTAGAACGCCATTGCAATGGCCATCAACACAGTAACTACAATCTGAAGGTAAATGGTATTGATGTTGGCCTTTACCAACGTACGCTCATTGATGTGCGTTCGCATCCAGTTCCACGTCCATAAGCCATAGACAGTACCAACCCCTACTACACCATAGAGAAGGGGGCGCTGAAGCTCGTAGGCAAGCCATGCCATCGACCCCAAAGCGGCGGCGAGGATGACGCCATATATTCCAACGGCTGCGCGTGCGCCGAATGTGACAACAAGATGGTTTTTTCCCGTAACGGCATCGCCGGCGGCATCGGGCACTTGGTTGATGAGTAAGATGTTGGCCGTTAGTAGTCCTGCCGGTATGCCAACCAAGAAGGCTTCAAGGAGATACTCTCCAGTACAGACGTAGGCCATGCCAAGGGTGATGAGCGGACCAAACGCAAGTCCAATCGACAACTCGCCCAACCCTCGGCGAGCAACCAAACGCAGTGGCGGCGCTGTATAGAAATAGCCAATGGCAAGACCACTAAGTCCCAACCAGAGTACACCTAATCCAACGGCCCACGTTAGGTACAGACCAATCGCCAATGCCATCCCCATCAGGGTTAGCCCCACACGCTTGGTGCCTGCAAGGTCAATCAACCGCATCTCGACCGCCCGACTACCGCCGCTGTATTGCACGAAGTAGGCTGTATTGGCAGCATCAGTGCCACTCTTCACGTCATAGTAGTCGTTCATTACATTCGAAGCTAGGTGCAGTAAGAGCACACCCAACCCAGCCAGCGTAGTATAAAGGGCGTTTACATCGACGTTTGCAACATAGGCAGCCCATACGACGCCAATAACCACGGGCGTAAGCGCAGCAGTCAGGAACGGTGCTCGTGTGATGACGAGCCATCGAAGTAACTTCGTCGTGGTGCGAATCGGCACAACGATCGGAGCTTCAAGCTCCTCGGTTACACCACAGTAGCCAATCTGAACGCCATTCCGGAATGTAGGCGAGATGCGTATCCTTGCCCCAAACAGTTCTCCATTCTTGCGAATGAAATTCGTCTCGCCTACCCATTCACCATCCCGTACAGCAGTGTCAAGCCACGTTTTTAGGTTCTGCAACACCACTTCACCTGGCGAAAATATGCTTACCCGAAGTTTGCCAATCGTCTCCTCGGCAGAATAGCCAAACATCTGTACGGCTCCGGGGTTGAAGGTGTCGATTACACCCTCCATGTCGCACGTAATCGTGCTCTTGCGACGTGACTCCATAAGACAGCTCACTTGATTGATTGCACTACATAACAAATATACAACGACCGACCGGTCGGTCATCGTTCCCTGTGAGCGAATCCGTTCACCTACTACCGGTCTAATCTGGCTCGCAACCGAGAGCATATTTGGTTAATATTATTAACCTTTGTAAGTTCGTGCGTCGTTCACATACGTTTTCAGCTACTTCAGAGGTCACTATGAATGCTCAGCACTCTCTCGACATCATGACGGAGATGGTATCGGCTGCACAAGCCAATCATCGACGCGACTCGTTCTTCTACCTACTTTGGGGCTGGATAGTGGCCTTCGCTTGTATCGCAGAGTTTACGATGCGGTCTTGGAATCCGTCGATTCCTGCCGAACTCGTTTGGCTTGTTGCGATTCCCGCGGGAAGCATTGGTTCTATCATTGGCGGGATTCGGCAAGAGCGTAACCAACCATATGTCCGAACTTCCTTAGACCGATCAGTGACCCACCTTCTCATGGGATTTGTTGGCCTGCTGACGTTGGCAATAGCTGTGGGCATTACCGTGAACTGGAATGCTGCATACGCTGTGTTCATTGCTGCATATTCGTGCCTTACCGTTAGCATGGGCGGCATACTTCGCTTTCGTCCGCTCGTTGTTGGCGGTATATGTGCCTTCCCCTTATCGATTGTTGCATTACTGATAACATTCCCGGTGACTTCACTGGTCCTATCAGCGGCTATTGTGATTTCGTATGTTATCCCTGGACACGTACTACGCAGACGAGAGCTACGGTGAAGGAACTCGACCCTCTTCTCCACTCACAACTTCGACTCGCGATTATGTCGTTACTCGTTTCGGTCGACGAAGCAGAGTTTACGTTTCTCGTACAAACAACCAAGGCGGCCAAGGGTAACGTTAGCATTCAGCTATCGTCTCTTCAGAATGCAGGCTACATCGACGTTTGGAAAGCCAATCGAAATGGCAAGCAGCGCACATTATGCCGAATTACAGATAAAGGGCTGCAAGCCATGGCCGATTATACCGAAGCACTGCGTAGCTACCTTCTCCTATAGAGAATTCGGAAATCTTGACCTGCATCAAACACTGCAAACGATAGCAACGATTATCTTGCTATACATCATTCATCATCATTTACCGCAACACCCATGAATAAATATCTTTTTGTGCCGATAATGTCGCTCTGTTTCTTCTGTGGTTCAATGCTCAGCGCGTATGCTAACGACAATCCTATCATGAAGCGCTCCGTCTCGCTGTCCTACCATCTCTTGCAGCATCAAAACGACTTTGGCGTGGGCATGTCGATTGCCTCCCCGTTTATACTCGACGACGTTAATCTTGCGTTTCGACTTCGTACATCGCTGATGTGGAACGAGGGGACGTACAACATGTCTGTCGATGGCGGACGTACTGGCTGGCGCGCCTACGGCGCCTTACAATTTGGTGCGTCCTCGTATACCATTGCCCTTGCTCCGGGAGTTCGGCTGTACGGCGAAGGTGGTCTTGTGGTACTGCTGCCATCCGGAGAGTTTTCGTCGGAATCGACAGTTCTTGGCGGCTATGGCATTTTTGGCTTCGAAGTATTCTCGTCGCCGGGCTTTGCGTATTTTATCGAAATTGGTGGAATGGGAACTGGCGCAACAGCCGACAAACTTCCCAATCAGCCAATTTATTCGAACGGATTGACGGTCTCGGGCGGATTTCGTATCCACTTGTAAATCGGATTGATTTCTTGTAATAATGCAGATGAACACCACTGCGGCCGGAACCACGGTTGAATGCAACCGAATAGCCAACAACATTTGTGCAGACCTATCCATGCTTGGCGTTCCATCTGGTGGCATTCTTATGTGTCACGTCGGACTTCGCAAGCTTCAGCTGGGCCGTCCGCATGGTGCCGACATATTGCTGTCGGCTTTGCGCTCTGCAGTTGGAACATCTGGTACCCTGCTAATGATTCTTGGAACGGCGTCACCTCACGAGTTCCTCAACAGTCTTCCGATTTCGGAACGAGGGAAGGCGGCCGAAGGGTGCGTTGGTATCGACATATCAACAGCTCCGGCACTCGAAGAGGTAGGCGCCTTTGCCGAGTTCTTTCGACGTCAGTCCGACGTCGTACTATCGTCGCCAACAAACGTCGAACACGCTGGTACTACGTTCTTGCCACACCGCAGGGCCATCAACACACCGAGATTCGTGGCGCCGTAGCGGAACTCCTACCCTTCGTTGACTTTGTAGACTTTGGCGCCACGTGGATGGGGAAACATCTCTAATCACGTCGATCGATCGGCCCGTATCTTCGCGGCCATGAAAACCGCTCTGCTGTCTGTCTCCGATAAAACTGGCATCATCGAATTTGCCCAGTCCCTTCACGCCCTAGGCATTACCATCCTTTCTACAGGGGGCACCGCCAAAGCCCTGCGCGATGCCGGAATCCCGGTAACGCCGGTGAGCGACGTCACGAACTTCCCCGAAATTCTTGACGGCCGCGTTAAGACGCTCCACCCGAAGATCCACGGCGGACTGTTGGCACGCCTCGATAATTCTGCCCACGTCCAGCAGATGGAACAGCACGGCATCGCCTCGATCGATATCGTCGCCGTCAACCTGTACCCATTTGAGCAGACACTTGCCAATCCGGCGTCGACCCACGCCGACCTCGTCGAAAACATCGACATCGGCGGTCCCGCTATGGTACGCGCTAGCGCCAAGAACTACGAACACACCGTTATCATCACCAGCCCTACCGATTACGATACCGTTGCACAACACCTTACGTCGAGCAATACCGTGCCTCACGCAGTGCGCCTCGACCTTGCCCGCAAGGCCTTTGCTCACACAGCCGCCTACGACGCTCGTATCGCAACGTGGTTGGCAAGCGAAACGCAAACGACCTTCCCTACCGAGAGTGCACTACCGTTGCGCCTCGAACAGACTCTTCGGTACGGCGAAAACCCACACCAACAGGCCGCCCTCTACGGCTCGTTTTTGTCGACGTTCAAACAGTTGCATGGCAAGGAGTTGTCGTACAACAACATCATGGACATCGACGCGGCCGCAGGCCTGGCAGCCGAGTTCTCCGAACCTTCTGTTGTCATTGTCAAACACACCAATCCCTGCGGTGTCGGCAGCGGCTCCTCGCTCGTCGACGCGTGGCATAAGGCCTTTGCTACCGACAACGTCTCGCCCTTCGGTGGTATCGTAGCATTCACGCACGAAGTCGACGAAGCCCTCGCAGAGCTCATCCACCCCATCTTCACCGAGGTTCTCATTGCCCCTTCCTATTCTCAAGGGGCATTGGCAACATTGCAGAAAAAACGTGATCGGCGATTAATGGTCGTGGATTATGCACGGCTTTCGGCGGCATCGGCCACAATGATGCGCTCTGTTGCAGGGGGAATGTTGGTACAGACCGCAGACAACCAGCTACTCGACGAATCAGCGTTGCGCGTAGTAACCGAACGGCAACCAACGGATGCCGAACATCAAGCCATGATGTTTGCTTGGCGCGTTGCTAAGCACGTTAAGAGCAATGCAATTGTCTATGCGTTGGCAGACAGAACCTTGGCCATCGGTGCTGGGCAGATGTCGCGCCTCGACTCGGCGCGTATCGCCGTGCGCAAGGCCGCCGATGCCGGCCTCGACCTCAACGGCTGCGCCGTGGCCAGCGACGCCTTCTTTCCGTTTGCCGATGGCCTATTGCAGGCAGCCGAAGCTGGCGCCACTTGCGTCATTCAACCTGGCGGGTCGGTACGCGACGACGAAGTCATCGCCGCCGCCAACGCCAACAACCTTGCCATGGTGTTTACCGGCATGCGGCATTTTAGGCACTAGGACCTCGCGTCACGTTCCGCGGATTGTCGGCATACGACGTTTTGCCATATATGCAACTCATGCGCAGATATGTGACTTAATCTACTGTGTTAGGCAACGTGTTCATTAAAATTTGTAAGCTACTTATCTTCTTCTGATTTCCTGAAGGAACGCGATCCTTCTAATTTCGCACCCTTCACAGATGGATAACGCTTTGCTCCATATCGTAAGTCGTTCATCGACACTCATTATCCTCTTATGCTGGATCAGCGGACTGATGTCCGGTATCACAGCTACATTGGTACCTGCAAATCTTCAGCAAATGACGGTGGCACTAGGTTATCAGGCGGGCCTGCACGATGTAACGACTGTAGGTTCGTGGTTGCTTTCACTGTTTCTCGTTGGTTGGGTAATCGGTGGAATCTCACTCGGTTCGCTTGCTGACCGGCTCAATCGAATGATTGTTCTATCAACAAGCTTGGGCATTATTGCCATATCAACGCTAGGACTGTTGTTGGCAACTTCTCTCGTTCAGGCCACAGTGCTGCGTACTATTTCGGGCTTCGGCGTAGGCGCTGTAATGGTTATTAGCACAACGTTGGTGTCGGAAGTTTCACCCCGACAGCACCGAGGATTATTCATGGGACTTTTTGCCAACAGCTATCCAGTTGGCATCATCGTAACAGGTCTGTTCCAATTAACGTTTCACTCATGGTCGCAGGCATTTCTCACCTGTGGCATCGCAGTTGTGCTGACTGCCATGTTATCAGCTCTTCTTCGCTCGCCGTCCCTACACGCTCGTCAGCATGTAACGCAGCAACTCGGCAGATTACAGTCCTTTCGCGGAACCATCGCATTTGCATCAATCTTGTTTGGCTGTGTCCTCGTCAGTCTTTGGTCGGCTTTTTCTTGGTTACCAAGTATGGCAGCACACGAATTTGTGGCAACATCGGCCGAGGCTTCAAGTAGAGGTACGACCGTCTCGGCATTTGGACTTGGAGGCATCATTGGAAGTTTGCTATGTGGACTCGTAACACAACGCCTTGGAAACGCCCACGCATTACAAGTATGTTATGCTGGATCATTGGCGTTTCTTCTCTTAGCGCTTACGGTGGGGCCGCAGTCCGTCGTTGGCTGGCACGGCATCATAGCTGTTCTCGGTGTTGTCTTTGGTCTGAGTCAGGCCGTCCTGTCACTTGTCATTCCCGGCATGTTTCCTTTTGAGATTCGAGGCATATCTGTTGGACTAAGCTTTAACATCAGTCGGCTGTTGACGAGCATTGCTGTGCTCTATGTTGGTGCACTGGCTGCGTTTTTGGGCGGATATCGCGATGCGCTACTTGTGTTCTCGTTGCCGCTTGCAATTGGGCTAATAGTATCACTTGTGTTCAAGGACAGAATATCCGATTCTTCGCTGCTGGATACAACGATATGACCGTGGTTTTCAAGACAATCTGATTCATTAGCTATGACAATCATCGACACTGGTTCTACTTCGCCCGGCATCCGGAGTCTGTTCGAGTTTCGTCCCCAGACGGGCGCTCCACTCAAGCGATTAGCGCATCAACTGCTTCATGGTGAGAGCCCACTCACCAAAGGCGAACGCGAGCTCATTGCGGCATACACGTCACACGGCAATGGGTGCATGTTCTGCACGATGAGCCACGCATCGGCCGCTCGTCATCACTACGGTGCAGATGCTGCAATTGTAGATGCCGTCGTATACCAAAGAGACACTTCGGGCCTGCCGTTAAAGATGCAGCATTTACTCGTCATTGCCGAAAAGGTGCGTATTGGTGGTCGTATCGTTACTGACTGTGATGTACAAACCGCACGTGACGCTGGAGCCCAAGACCGTGACATACACGACACCGTCATCATCACAGCTGCATTCTGCATGTACAATCGATATGTAGACGGACTACGAGCACTCACGCCAACCGGCGCCAAAGACTATACCGAGATGGGCGCACGTATGGCCGAGCACGGGTATGACGAGTAAGAACACTATGGCACATATCCCAACACAACAAGGACTCTACGGTATAACGAGCCTACTTGAGTATCGGCTCGATACGTCCGAACCAATTCGCACGCTCACGCAAGTGTTGCTCCGTGGCCCTTCGCCATTGTCCGAATTTGAACGCGAGTTGGTTGCAACCGTTGTATCGCAGGGAAACAATACACAGTTCTGTACGGCAGCCCATGCCACGGTAGCTCGCCGTCTTGCGCCCTCTCCGTCACTGGTGGATGATCTGCTTGCTATCCCCGATGGTACCGCACCATCCACACGTCTCGAGTGTCTGGTTACCATCGCGCGGGCTATTCAAAAATCAGCGCAGGGACTTTCCGACGATTTCGTTCAGAATGCGCGGGACCTTGGTTTCACCGACCTCGAACTTCACGACGCCGTTCTTACCGCGGCACTGTTCTGCTTTTATAATCGATACGTCGATGGCTTGGCGTCTGATCTCCCCCCAACCGATCGGTATTACGACGTGCTTGCCGACCGACTCACCACGACTGGATACGTACGCGTAGTATAGCTATGGCACATGTTACCGTCAATCCGCAGCACCCTGGCATGCGCTCCCTATTGGTGGCATTCCCCCACGTCGCGCCGCTCATCAACGACCTTGCCAATGTCCTGCTGTTCGAGCCGCACTCACTAACGCAGGCCGAGCGGGAGATGATTGCAACGGCCGTGTCGGCCGCAAACGAATGCACGTACTGCAGCACCGTTCACAAAGCCATTGCCGCCCATCATTGTGCTGGCGACTACACGCTCGTTAACGAGGTCCTCCACGACTACAGCACGTCGAACACCAGCGACAAGTTCAAGGCTTTGCTCGCAATTGCCCTTTTGGTTCGTCAGGGAGGCAAACACATCACAAACGAAGCCATTGCGCATGCTCGCTCATGTGGTGCAACAGACATAGAGATTCACGACACAGTGTTGATTGCTGCTAGTTTCTGCTTCTACAATCGCTATGTCGATGGTCTTGCTACGCCCCTTCCAGAACACGAAAGCGCGTATGACGCAATGGGTAAACAACGTGCCGAACAGGGGTATGCTGTAATCATACCGTAACACACGACTCACCACTTTCTCAAGGATTACACGATGTCAATACTGACACGCATGGGATTTCTATGCCTTTTTATCAACGTCGCAAACGTCATTATCACGTCGGCGCAAACGGGTTCACTGAAAGGAACAATCAGTGACGGCGAGAACGGGCAGCCGGTGGCGATGGTCAAAGTGATTCTTCCCAGTCTGAAGCGGCAAACATTAACCAACCGCAACGGAGCGTTCGAAATCAAGAATATCGCCCCAGGAACGTACGCCGTAACAGTGAGTGGCGTAACCATCGTCGACTCCACCATTCCCAATGTGCGCATCACCAGTGGCACAGCAACAACACTCGACATCCAAGCGCAATCCCGCTTCCACTCTGCCTCTGCCATCTATGTGTATGGGGCTTCGAAGAGGCAGGAGAAAATCACGGAAACGCCAGCGGCGGTAACAACCATTAGCGACATCGAGGTTCAGCGCGCAGCGCGTGGCAATCAACTGGCCAAGGCGCTCGAAGGTCTTACCGGTGTGGACATCGTCCAGAACGGCGCAACAGATTTCAACGTCAACACTCGCGGCTTCAACAACAGTACTAACCGCCGGCTGCTTGTACTTGTGGATGGTCGCGATGTAGCATTGCAACAGATCAGTGCCACCGAGTGGAACTCCTTCGCCACACCGCTTAGTGACATCAGTCGCATCGAGCTTGTGCGTGGTCCTGCAGCAGCACTCTACGGTGCCAACGCGTTCAACGGCGTGCTCAACATCACCACGCTGTCGCCCAGGGAAAGCCAAGGAACAACCGTGAACCTCCTTGCTGGTGACTACAATACCTTTCGCGGCGATGCCCGCCACGCTGGTACTATTGGCGATCTCTCCTACAAAATCACCCTCGGGCACTCTCAATCGCTCAACCTAGCCATCAACCGCACTGATAGCGCCTCGCTTGTGAACGAATACCCAGCGCTGTGGCCCATTGCTCGCGAGCAGAACCAACTCTCTGCCGAGGATCGCGAAACGTTTGCTACCTACGGGACCCTCCGCTTCGACTACGACCTGAATTCTACACAGTCTGTGATTGCCGAATTTGGCTACTCGCAGTTTGGCAACGAAGTGATGTTGGCGGGTGCCGGACGCATCCATGTACCACAAACGGCCAAGCCCTTTGCTCGGCTAGCTTTTCACGATTCGAAGCTGCACGCGCAGGCAACCTACAATGCGCGCAATACAATCGACACTATGCGCATTCTAGCAGCACCCCCAGGTACCATTATTCTCGACGAGTCCTACGACGTGAACTTCGACGCACAATACAACGACTCAATCTCCTCGCAACTCACCTATGTCGTGGGTGGTCAATATCAACGCATGTCGATTGGATCGCGGGGCACGGTGTTTATTCAAGATCCCATCACTGCCGACATTGGCGGCGTGTATGGCCAGATCGAATACAAACCGTCACGTAGCCTTGCTTTTGTCGCTTCGGCTCGTGTTGACGAAGCAAACATCTTCCCTCTTCAGTTTTCACCACGAGCAGCTGTTGTTGTGTATCCAGCACAAGATCAGCAAGTGCGCCTTTCGTTTGGCCGCTCCTTCCAGCGTCCGAATTTCTCGGAACTGTTCCGCCGCTACAACTTCCGCCCCGCCTTCACTGCCCAAGGGGCACCGGTAAACTTCCGCGCTGTGCAACAGCGGATTAACGACACACTCTCGGCACTCACTGGTCAGACGCAGAATGTCAACCTCTCCCTTTTCGACCCAACGATTACCGCTCCTACCGACATTCGCGCAATCCAGCCCATCGCCGTAGGGATTGGCAATCCGGATTTGCGCGTCGAAGAAAACTATGGCCTCGACCTCGGTTACAAGGGTGCAATTGGAGATCGGCTGTTCGTTACGGTTGACGTGTACTACAATCGCCTGCAGAATTTCATCTCGGGCTTCTTACCTGGCGTAAATCCGAACTATCGCACATGGTCGAGTGCCGGAGCCCTGCCTGGTGACCTATCGCAATACGCAGGCGTGGTTGACTCGATTGTGTACAATGCACTGCATCCGATGGATCGCGCTCGGTTCTCGACACTTGATGGACGTCCCGCCTTCGTCGTGTCAAATACGAACATTGGTATTGTGGATCAGTATGGTGTCGATATCAATGCTGAGTACAGCCTTACACAATACCTGCGTGTAAATGCAAACTACTCGTACTATGCTTTCGACTTGGTTGATGCCACCACACCCAATCCATTCCTCGCCACGGGCGAACAACTCTTGTTACCAAACACGTCACCACACCGCGTCAATCTGGGAGCATCCTATGCTGTGCCTGGTGTATTCGATGTTGCCGCTCTGTTTCGGTACGTGGAGGGGTTTGCTTGGCTTGCTGGCGACTTCAAGGGCTTCGTGCCCTCGTATGCGCTGCTCAACTTGAACGCTGGATACTACGTAACGCAAGAGCTAAAGCTAGGTCTCGTTGTCACGAATCTGCTAGATCGCAGACATTATCAAATCTTTGGCGGATCGATTATTCCTCGCCTAACCTACCTTAGCGCCTCATATTCGTTCTAGTTTCTTCGGGCATTGCATCATGATAGTCGGATGATTCACATTAACCAGCGCTGCATTGCTACGATGGAGCGCGTCATACTTGTTTTCCTTCTAACTACCTGCGATGCGCGATGCCGTGAGATGACGTTCTACCGTTTCTTGCCTAGCAGTGAATCGAGTATATAACAACCGATTTCATCTCGTACTAACGAAGTCGTTGCTATTGGATCAAGGCTCTCCGTCCGTCGGTTGTTTAGTCGTTTTTATCGGTAGATAGTCATGACGACATCCTATCAGATTACTAGTGGTGACGTGATCGTCTGTTCGCTTAGAAGACCAGGCGACGGGATTGCCGGCTGTCGACTGTGATGAGGTGACAATTGCTCAGAACGTCAATGGTGACGGGGTGACGGGATCGTCCGTTCGTCAAGGGTGACGGGGTGACGGGATCGTCCGTTCGTCAAGGTGACGGACCACCCAAACCCACAGACCCGGCGTCTCGCCGGGACTGCCTCTGGCGGTGGAATACGGTGGAATAATTGCCGACGGGACTTTGATTAACAATCGCGCACTGCTCACCCCCCCCCGGCCCCCCTCTCGAGTTCGAGAGGGGGGGGCGGATAATCGTCATTCTTGCGCGTGCGCGCGCGTAGTGCAAAGCATAATTGCAACATTCTGCGAAGCGTGCAGGGCTTTAGCCCAATCCCCATGGCTGCTTTAGCCCGTGGTTTCAACCACGGGTTAAAGGGTGTGTCGCGTCGAATTGTTCGTATAGGGGACCTCTAATAACCACCTCAAAAATGCTCGAACGAGTTTTTTGAACTCGGCAGGTTGCAAATTCGGGCAACCGCCCATATAACCGCTGCATGCGCAGCGTAAATC